>Ga0233430_1000494_pt1 | contig 72282 bp, 78 predicted proteins | sample SI_118_April2016_2_FD_179883 | JGI IMG/M metagenome (GOLD analysis project Ga0233430, IMG submission 179883) | Seawater microbial communities from Saanich Inlet, British Columbia, Canada - SI_118_April2016_150_MG | ecosystem: Environmental > Aquatic > Marine > Inlet | place: Canada: British... | reverse complement strand
CCTGTGACAATTATCACAGCACAGGAGAATACATTTCTTTATGACTGAAAAAGTATTGGATGTTTTTGATCAATGGGGGGGGCAAGACGCCTGTTTGCCAGTTATGAGCATAACCAAACAAGAATCTGCAGATAGTAAAAGTCTAAAACAATCGATATCAAGGAATCTCTTGGCAGATCACTCGTCTCGAAGGGATCTTATAATTGTTATTTGCGCCACGGCTTGCATGACTTTTATTGGTGGATATCTTGATCTTTTTGAACAGTGGCATTTTTTTGTTCGTCAGCATGAAAACTTGGAGTTAGATGAGGTAACTATTGGGATATTTTCATTAGCATTATTATTGATTTGGTTTTCATGGCGGCGACAAGGGTACGCTAATTTACTCAAATCAATCGCGTTGATGCACAAGAAAGAAGCAATCGAAGCGAACCAAGCCAAGTCAAATTTTTTGACCAACATGAGCCACGAACTGCGAACACCCCTAAATACCATCATCGGCTATAGCGAAGCACTGCTTTCTGGCATCTTTGGAAAGCTAGGCAATGAAAAGCATGAGGAATGCCTGCGCGACGTACATAACTCGGGGAATCATCTTCTTGACCTGATCAACGACATTCTAGACCTCTCGAAAATTGAGGCCAAGAAGGAGGTGCTGGAGGAACGATTGATCGAGGTGCCCGTGATGATGGACAACAGTTTAAAGCGCGTCAGGATATTAGCTGAAAAGAAGAACATCACCCTTTGCTTTGATGCGCCAGAATCCCCACCAAAGCTGCTGGGTGACGAGAGGCGGGTCGTTCAGGTGTTCATCAATCTACTCAGCAATGCCATCAAATTCACGCCGGAAAATGGCCAAGTCACCTTTGTCGCCGAGAACGACGAAGAAAGCAGCTATATTTTCAGGGTCTCCGATACAGGTACAGGTATTCCCAAGGGGGAAATACCCAATGTCGTCAAGCCGTTCGAACAAACCGGCGACAAATCGTCTGAGACAAGGGCGGGAACGGGCCTCGGACTCGCCATCAGTAATTCCCTGGTGCTACTTCACGGCGGTGAGCTTGCAATCGCCAGCGAGCTTGGTAAGGGCACAACGGTGACAGTGCATTTCCCGCCGGAACGCTCAATTTGTCCTTCTTGAGAAGGATCACATTGATCACTAACCTAAAAATTAATGTCCGCTTCGGGTCAGAAGCAGTCTAAATCACGGGTTTGAAATTATGTCCGCTTTTAGCCATGAGGCGACATTCCCTAAAATTGCAAAGTAATATAGTTTGGGTGAAGCATCTCCCGATATGCCGTAGTAATTGGATTGTTGTATACGAGATCGGAAAAAAAGAATGATTATAAAAACCCGTTTCGTTGCAATTTTCGCAACTCTCTTCGTTTTGCTCAGCGCCATTATCATTACAATGGTTCAGATGGCCTCTAGCCTTGATAAGCTGGCCAAAAGTGAACTCCATCGCTTCGAGATACTCACGCTGGCCGATCAACTCCGGCAAAGTTCCGACGACCTAACGAGAATGGTGCGAACCTATGCTATTACCGGCGACCAAAAGTATGAAAAATTCTTTTATAGAATCCTGGCAATCCGTGACGGGAGTGTTCCACGACCGAAAGAATACAACAATCTTTACTGGGAATTAGTCACCGAAACCGAGAAACAACAGGCACCCCCTGGCCCTCCTGTGGCGCTCCTGGATCTTTTGAAACGGTCGGGGCTGTCGAGTCAGGAGCTGGAAAAATTAGAAGAGGCGAAGAATAATTCCGATGATCTGGCCAATCTGGAGGAGATTGCCTTTGCCGCCATGAAGGGGTTGTTCGATGACGGGTCCGGAAACCTGACCGTTAAACGCGAACCCGACCCTGCCTTCGCAAGTCGCATTCTCCATGACGATGAATACCACAAGGCCAAACACGGTATTATGACCCCCATCAGAGAGTTTATGGTCCTTCTCGATCAACGGACGCGAAGAGAAGTTGATACAGCTGCGGCGGATGAGAACGTCTACCTGAACGTATTAGTCATACTTATCGTGGTGACGGTCCTGTTTTCCGTCTTCGCCTATTTCCATCTCAAACGACGGATCATCAACCCAATCCTTTCACTGGCCGAGACAGTGCATCGCATCGAGGAAGGAGAACTGGAAGCCCGTGCATCGATAGCATCCTCCGATGAAATAGGGGGCTTGAACACCGCCTTCAACAGCATGATCGGGCAAATCCAGAAGAACATTACAAAACGCATACAAGATGAACAACAACTTCAAGAACTCAAGGACTACCACTCGAACCTTTTCGAGGTTTACTGATTACACCCAATATCACTTTACGCGTGAAGACGCGTTGATGGAGGCTTGTGAGTATCCGGGTTTAGAGAACCACCGTGAACTTCACAGGCGTCTCACTTCAGATCTAATTGATCTGGACGATACGTGGAAGAAGGAACGTAGTCAGGAAACCTTTGTCGAGTTCCGCAAATTCTTGAAGGATTGGTTGTTCGACCACATTCTTAATCAGGACGTCGAGATAACGCCTTATACCAAAGGTAAAGACAGAGAAATTATTGACGCGCTTCAAAATCTTTAACGAATAATATTTTTATAAATTTGAGTTGAACATGAGATTGTTCAACGATTTTGTGCGGTCCGACGTATACGAAATTTTTAATTAATCGACGGGGGCGATGTGGCTGTCGAGAAAGCCCGGCGTCAGGATTTTGGCACATTGAAATGTCATTGGGTGGGGGCCCCCGACGGCTGCAGAATCGACAGGCCTGGATAGATTCAACGTATTATTTTTGCTACGATTGGCCAGCCCCAAGAAGAAGGAGAAAGAGCCCATGACACGCCCCCCTTTGCCACCGTTTTCCGAAGAAACAGCCATTATAAAAATACGTGCTGCCGAGGACGGTTGGAACAACCAGGATCCTGCCAAGGTCGCGCTTGCTTATTCAGAGGATAGTGTCTGGCGCAATCGCGCTGAGTTTGTGACCGGGCGTGCAGAAATTGAGGCCTTTCTGACCCGTAAATGGGAGCGCGAGCTCGATTACCGGTTGATCAAGGAGCTGTGGGCTTTCACCGATAACAAGATCGCCGTGCGCTTTGCTTACGAATATCACGACGATAGCGGAAACTGGTTCCGTGCATATGGGAATGAAAACTGGGAATTTGATGAGGAAGGTCTTATGAAGCGCCGCTACGCAAGCATAAATGACCTGCCCATCGCCGAAACTGACCGGAAATATCACTGGCCACAAGGCCGCCGTCCTGATGATCACCCGGGACTATCGGAACTCGGCTTGTAGAGCCTTAAGCCCAATCAGTCATTTGGTTTAATCCCACTGCCGGCTTGCCCCCGTGACACCGGACAGGGCTGTCGGCGCACATCATTTGCATGCAAAGACCCGCTACGCCTGGACATAACAAAGCGCGCTGCCAAGAACAGCACGCTTTGTCACACACTAGGTCGTAAATATCCTGATCTCTTGTCAGCCGATACCCCATGCTGGATTTCGCCAGCAATAAAGAGATCGAGCCAACTTGAGATTAGGTGTTATTGATTCCTTTGCGATGTTGTTCGCGCAAGCTTTGGCTCATATTCCCACAGAGTGCGGCAACAAAACGCAATGCTTCAAGTGTTCCCGGTTCAGTGGCAACACGCGTCAAGCACAACACTCCGCCTTTTGTCGGCGGCGTAGAGGCGATTTCCTGACTCGCTACGTGCAGCGATTCAGACAACGCAACCAACCAGTTTTGAGTGTCGGGGTGATCAAGCACTTGCAGCAACTGCATCAGGCCTTCGTTTCGCGTTATCCGATCAAGCAAGGAAACACCTTCGCTGAGAGCACCCGAAAGACGGGTCACGATCTCGTCAGACATGGCGTCCCGGGCAGCCGTGATCAGTTGAGCGACTTCGATGAGTTGTTGCAGATCGACGTCGCTAAATTCAACGTCTGGAGTTTCATTTTCTGTTGTCATCTTATTTGTTCCTCATAACAGCCCACGAACGCTGGTCCAATACATTTGGTTATAAGCCATCTTAAACCAGTGCATCGGCTTTGACGGATTCGTCAAGTCAGGCGGATTTTTATAGTCAAACATTGCATACGTTGCGCTGTCGTGACCTGTTTCAATGAAGCAGTACACCTTGCCGTCATAATCACGGACAGGCGTACCCATCTTGATAACCGAGGCAATGTTTTCTGCGATGACTTCAGCTTCGAAATGGGCGGCAGAACCTGTCTTGGACACCGGCAGGTTTGTGGTGTCGCCAACCACGTAAACGTCATCACGCCCATCCATCAACAGGCTGTGGCGGTCGGTCGGGATCCATCCGTCTTCACCCAGATTGTTGGCCTCGATTTCTTCCATGCCACAATGGGGCGGAATCGCAATCAGAAGATCGTAGGCTGTTTCAGTACCTTCGAGGCTTTTGACCACATTGTTTTCGGCATCCACCTCTTCGACATTGAACAGGGTTTCGTATTCAATCCCCATCCGGTCAAATTCCGGTTTTGCCCAGGTCGCAACATTTTCGATCGTATGGATGCGCCCGATTGGATAGTGATATTTGATGTGCACTTTGTCGCGAATGCCACGCTTCTTGAAATAGTCGTTCAGCGAGAACACCAACTCGACCGGAGCGATCGGACATTTGTGTGGTACGCCAACGACAATGGCAATTGTGCCGCCTTCAAATTCACGCAGCTTTTTGAACAGCTTGATCGCAGATTCTTCGGTGTAGAAGGTATCTGCGCCTTCGGTCATGCCCGGAATTTGGGCCGGCGCGATGCGAGAACCGGTAGCAATAACGAGAACATCATAGTTATGACGTTTCCCACTTTTGGTAACGACATACTTTTCTTCAATCTTGTACTCCTCCACGGGGTCAACGTGAAAGATAATGGACGATTCCAGCAAGCTGGCTTGATCTCGGTAAAGCTCATCCGGAGTCATTTGGCCAAATGCCAGATACAACAGACCGGGCTGATACATATGCTGATCGGAAGCCGAAAGCATCGTGATCCGCGCCTTACGGGTCCGAATTTCTTTAGACAGCCGACGGGCAAGATTGTTTGCCACAATGGTGCCGCCGGTACCACCTCCGACAATTAAAATTCTCATGATATTCCCCTATCATTAATTACAGCAAAATGCAGATGTTTCCCTGGCCGGGCTGTACAGACAAAGCCTGGCAAGAAATGGCCTATTTCATTTTGCGAATTTTCAAATGCCAAACGCCGTCAGCCTCTTCACTGCTGACCATCTCGTGACCGATTTTATCAACCCATTCCGGCACATCGTTCACAGTCCCTTCATCGGTCGAAAGAAGTTCAAGGACATCACCGACTTCAGCCTTTTTCATGTGCGTAATCAGCTCCATAAGAGGGCCGGGGCAGTAGGTGTCTCGTGCATCAACTAGTTTTTCACTCATTTTGAACTACTCCAGTTCACTAAAATTTCATCGTTAACAATCACATTGCTTAGAATGTGAAGACTTGGCTGCCCTCGGCATCAGAAAGAAATTTGGTCAGTCCTGTCACCGGACCGACTTCGTCCATAAGGTCATCTTTGGACAGCTTCAACACATCCATTACCATAGGACAGGGCAAAATCTTGGCATCACCGAGTTCTACTGCCTGTTGAAACAGTTCCTTGTAATCAGGAACACCCGGCTCGGCATCCATAACGCGACCCATTTCGCCCTCTGATGGGGCGACTTCTGTACTGTCTTTGACGAAATACGGCAGGGCGTTCATGGACAGGAAGACGGTAACGTCTGCACCCGTAGCAGCGCCTACCGAAGCAACCATCGCACCCATCTGCAATTTCTCGCGGGTTCCGGTGATGCATATAACGCTAATTCTGTTTGACATATTTCTACACCTTAATCTGACAAGCACACAAAATCGCAAGCGCTTGTGTTTATTGTTTTCATGTCCTTTTGGGCGTCCAACGCCCGCACACTTTTCTCTCGGCTGTTATTTTTTTGTCCATGCGTATTTTTTGATCAGGATCACGCAGATGCTGTCGAGCACATAGCCCACGGCACCAATCATCATGATCATCGCCATCAATGTGTCGTAACTCATGGATTCTCGAGCGTCCTGAATGGCGAAACCAAAACCGGATGTAACGCCAAGGAATTCCGCCGGGATCAACACGATCCATGCCACACCCAGTGACAAACGAACACCCGTAAGCATATCGAACGCAATGGCAGGCAGGATGATCTTCGTTAACATATCCAACTTGCTGGCGCCCAGGTTTCGCGCCACCTTGAACCAGTTCGGGTCAACTTTTTCCAAACCCGCTGACGTCGAGAATACAACCGGCCAAACCGAAGCAATAGAAATCAGGAAGATAATCGCGTGATCCCATTCCAGGAACACGATAACAGCGATTGGTTCCCACGAAAGCGGGCTGACCATCCGCAAAAACTGGAACGGCACGTTGGTTAATTTCTTGAAGGTTGCCACGCGGCCCATGGTAATGCCGATTGGCACACCAAGAAGAATGGCAATGCCCATACCCATACCCAGGCGATAGCCGCTGGTGGTCAGCGCATCAGGAATTGTGCCATCGCCCCACAGTTCGGGCAGGATGGTAAACGCAACACCAATCCCAAAATCCTCAAAGTGCGAGTTTTCCGGACTCAGCGTTACGATGAATATGGTTAGCCACCATAAAAAGAACAGAAGTGCTATGCCTGCAAAGAAATTCCCGATACCGCGCAACGACGACGCAAAAAATCTGCTTAGTCGCGCGTTTCTACTATCTGGATTTGCATCGACTGCAACAGACGCAGTGGTATTCATTTATCAGTTAACTCCGTCCTGCACTCAAAAAAGATTAAGATGTGTACTTTTTACCTTGGGTCTTCACAGTATTCTTCTGCTCGCAGCTTACTTAAGTTGCCACCTTGAGTTTGTCTTATGCGTCTGAATGGCGATGTGCGTTTATGACAAACGCCTAGCCTTCATCGCTTCCCTTGTGCCAACTGTAACGCTTGATCAGCATCACCAACGTTGTGTCGAGGGTGTAGCCAATAATTCCGATTGTCACGACCATCGCCGTCAGATGATTGTACGACAGCGTTTCGCGCGCATCTTCGATGGCGTAACCAAGTCCAGAGGTCACACCCAGATATTCGGCCGGCACCAAAACAATCCATGCCACACCAAGCGCAAGTCGAATGCCGGAAAGAACGTCAAACGTAATGGCCGGAATGATAATTCGTGTCACCATATGCATAGATGTGGCGCCAAGATTTCGTGCCACTTTAAACCACGCAGGATCAACCTTGGACAAACCTGCAGCAGTGGAGAAAATTACCGGCCAAACTGACGCCATGGCGATCAGGAAAATGATCGAACTGTCCCATGCGGTGAAAACGAACACCGCAAGCGGCGTCCACGCCAAAGGACTTACCATACGCAAAAGTTGAAACGGCGAATTGCTCAGTTCTCTAAACCGTTTGCTGCGCCCGACCATAATGCCGACGGGAACGCCAATCGCAATGGCAATCCCCAATCCACCGCCAAGTCGAATTGAGCTTGCAACAACAGCCGTTTGAATTTTTCCCTCGTGAATTAGAAGGGGAAATGCTTCAAGAGTCGGGATCAGGCCAAACGTAGCGAAGCTTGCCGTGGCAGGGTTTTGAGCAATGTAATTCCCAAAAATCCACCAAAGAAACATCAATATTGAAAGGCCGGAAAGCGCCCAGGCGATTTGCTGAACGGTTGGGCTTCTAAGAAGCCCAACCATCCAGCTATCACTCGTATTGTCAGTAGGTATGCTCACGTTTTAATGACTTCCGTTCTTTCAAACGGGTTACCCGATTGCGGGACACTGGCGTCATTTTTCCAGTCCGGATATTTATCAAGAGACTTCTTGATGTAATCGTACTGAACCAGATCCTTAGCCACATGATCCCCAGTAATCTTATTGAGGAAGTTGGCATCACCGGTAACCACCGTATTCTTCAATTCGTCAATCATACGTACTGTGGCTGACGGATACGGCCATGCCTGGAAGTTGATCCGATCCTGCTTCCAATCCAGATTCTGGATAGCAGCCGGATTGTTGTAGTAAGCCGGATCATAGAAGAGCATTGCCCGTTCGACCACTTTGGCCGGCATCGGCAGGTACTTCTTACCGTTCTTCGACAGCATGTGAGCCATCTCTTTACGGTTTTCACCCAAGTGAAGCTGAGCGCGCACGATGGCGTTATGAACGCCTTGTGCCCAAGCAGCGCGGTCCGGATCCATGGCATCGTCTTCGTGCATAACAACAACACAGCACGGAGCACCCTTCCAGATGTCGCCGTTAAAGCGAAGGATTTGACCCTTGGCTTTCAGCTCACCCATTGCACAGAAAGGTTCGGCAACGCAGTAGCCGTCAATCTGTTTGGATGCCAATGCAGGCGGCATGTCTGGCGGATTAAGAACCAGGAAGTTACATTCGTTCGGGCCGACCTCAGCATTCTGCGGGCGGATAACCGGTGTAATTCCGTGTGCTTTCAGCAGCATCTGCGAAACGATGTTGTGCATCGAATACCAGAAAGGCATGGCGAACTGTTTGCCACCCAAATCCTTCGGAGATTTGATGCCACTATCCTTATGGACCACGATTGCTGAACCGTTGGTGTGATCCCAGGCCGTAATCTTGACCGGATAGTTGTTGTTGTAACGCATCCAAACGGGGATTGGTGCCAACATGTGAGTCAGGTTAAAGCGGTGAGACGCAAATGCTTCAACCAGCGGCGCCCAACCACGGATCAAGGTCGGCTTTTCAGATTCGATGCCTTCGTCCTTGAAGTAGCCTAATTCGTGAGCAACCAACAGGGCCGCAGCATCGGTGATGGGGATGTAGCCCATTTTGATCACGGGATCAAAAGGTGCCTTCTTGCCAGCGGCAAATGCTTCGGAAATACCGGACATTCCGCCAAGACCAGCCATCATTGCCGCGCCTGTTTGCAGCACATTACGACGAGAAATACCTGTGCCCAGAACATTTTGGAAACGAGGATCAAAATCGGCGGTGGGAGTCAGATCCTGAATCCCGTCACCATGTTTTTTGTAGTCCTGTTCTAAGCCAATAATAGTATCGGAGTGATACTTGCTTTTCTTACTAGTCATTTTCAGCTCCTTAAAAGTTTCATACACACTATTAACGAAACGCACACACGAACATACTCAGAAACGAAACAACTCAACTCAACTTCATAGTCAGCTACAAACGCGGATTATTATTAGATTTATACGTTTGCAGCCTCTTGGAATGCACCCATTAAGAGACCTCGAAATTTCTGAACTTCCGGGTCATGACGGTCTCTGGGATCGGGCAGGGCAACATCAAGTTCATGGACAATGTTGCCGGGTGACCCCGCCATAATCACAGCACGATCCGCCATGATCACGGCCTCATCAATATCGTGTGTCACGATAACGATATTGAAACCAAGACGCCTTGCAATTGAACGTACATCGTGTTGCAAGGACGCCCGCGTAAAGGCATCTAGTGCAGAAAACGGCTCATCCAGAAGAAGAAGCTCTGGTTCCATAACCAGAGAGCGGGCAAGTGCAACACGTTGTTGCTGACCACCTGACAAATCCTGGACGTTGTTGTCTACGAATTCTTGAAGTTCGACAAGATTGATCACTTCAGTAACGCGTTCCACGATCTCTTTTTTCGACCAATGGCCAAATGTAAGACCAACGCCTACATTTTCAGCGACGGTCATCCAAGGGAAAAGATGCGGTGCCTGGAACATCATCACCCAACGCGGTGAGGGCTTTTCAATCTGATGACCATCGAGAAGCACCTTGCCTTCCGTCGGTTGCAACACGCCAGCAAGAATATGAAGAAGCGTCGACTTGCCACAGCCGGAACGTCCGATGATCACAAGCGCCTCACCCGGAGGTGACTCCAGTGTGATGCTATTAAAAGTAACTGGACTCTTAGGAGTATAACGGTGCGTTAATTCCTGAATCTCAATTTTTGTACCGCGAATAGACAACGTCTATATCCTCTCTGTTATTTTGGCCGGTTTCTCACGTCTTTATCAGAAATGCACCTAAATGTGAGCTATCTAGCCATCTTGTTTTTTTTGCATCACTGTAGGAATTGCATGCACAATCCATAATTTAATATCTTGTGCACGCAACAACCTGTTATTCACCCTTTGGTATGTCAGCTAGCCACTGTTCAATCGTTTTTCAACAGCCGCCATGTGTTTCTCCAACTCAGCCTCGTCCAACAAACCTCTGTTGATCATGGAATGAGCCAGCGATAGCAATTGACGTTCTGGGAAAGGAACATCTTTGTAACGCCCATCAGACAACGCGTCTTCTTCCCAGCGACGATCCAGAGACGGCAGTAACGTCGTATCCTGATCGACTTCGTCGTAATCCTTAACGCAGGAGTCTCCTGCCAAAAGATCACATGTTGTTTCCAAAGTGATTTTCCATGGTGGGTCCGGGTTCGTCACCCCGTACTCATCTGCTAAATCCTCCCACACACGCCCCTTTTCCTTGATAGCGTCAAGCAACGGGATTGGCTTGGAATCGATTTTGCGATCACCATAAAATTCAGTTTCGTCATCAACAGCATCACTCATGACACACCTACGTTTCCTGAGTTAATGAGGAACCGGGTTAGCTGCCTTCATAACAGGCAACTTAACGTTGGATGTAACACCCGGCTTCGGAACCGCAACACCAATCAGGCAGTCGCGTGTAACGATTTCGGTCAGCTGATCTTCGGTCCAGCCATCCGTTCCTTCGGGCCTGTTCGGCATCACGATGTAACGGGTTTTCTGGTTGGAGTCAGCAACGCGCACTTCCACGTCTTCTGGCACCTGCAGACCGAATTCGGACAATACCTGCCGCGGCCAGCGCACCAAACGACGACGATAGTTCGGCGTCCGGTACCATTCCGGAGACTGCCCCAAAATCGGACGCGGGTAACACGAACACAGCGTGCACACGACGACGTGCTTCAGGGTTGGCGTATCGGCAAGAACGCGCAGATTGCAATAATCGCTCGGCGTACCAAATTGAGTCGGAGGACTGGTCACCCAGTCGATATCGACTTCACGGCTGGCCGTTACACCGTCTTCGATGCACAGCTTTTTGTATTCAGGGTCCAACCATGCCTTGGCAACCAAACGCGCAGCAGGGGTTGGTCCAAGAGTGTGTATGTACTCTGTCCAGGTACGATGGTCATCCATCGTGAACAGGCCTTTTTCAATAGCAAGCTCGCGCACAGCAACCTCAAGGATTTCGAAGTCACTGACTTCGTCAACCACTGGCGCTGGCTTATGATCGTGATCATGATCTGACATATGTATTCCTCCCTAATTATATAAAGTGGATATTTGCCGCGTTAGACGGCTTCAAGCCACCGTTCGGAAAATTCAGTTTCCAGCGTATCGTTCGGATACCCCACACTGTACGCCGGCCAAATGTCATGCTGGCTGAACACCACGCTGTAGAACCATTCGGACACTTCTGTGTTGTCCCATGCTTCGTTTTCAGCTGGCGGGCTTTCATACACCAATTCGACAACGGTACCTTCAAGGCCCCGCGCATAAGTCATGGTGCGCGTGTAGAAAATATCGGGCAGGTCTCTGACGCGAACGCGGTCACCGACCTTGAACTTTGCATCACCGGCTTTCCCGGAGAAGCACTGGGGATCACCAACACCCGTCGCCATCTTGGCGTGATGGGTTCTGTCATATACTGGCTTAGACATGGCGGTTCTTTACCTCCTCAATCTTGTCACTCAGTTCGGAAAGGGTGACGTACTGCTTGTCGACCATAATCAACGCCGCGGTCATCAACCAACGTCCATAATAAGGAAGCCCCAGGTACTGAGTCTGACCAACGTCAACGTTTTGCCTGCGGCGGCGCTCTTCAGCACTCCACACTCCACGCCAGGCAAGACATTCGCACGTTGCAAACGTATTCAGTTCCCAGATCTCTTCTTCTTTTTCATGATACTCGATAGGCACATCGTATTCGCCGCCGACATCATGTGCCGAGCGTGTGTATGCTCTGTAAAGAGTATGGTCTATTTCGGTCGGCGCAGGCGCCTGTGTCGGCTTGTGCAATGCCGGCTGTAATTGTCCGACAGCATCAAGATGCCGAAGTATCTCTTCTCTTGTAGATGAAGACATTCTTTCCCCTCCTCCGCGAATTAAAACAGTACTGGTTTAGCCTCAATTTTTGACTTAATTCATACCGCTTGTCGTTGTATTTCGATCGTTAATAACGCTCTTTAATATATGAACTTTTTCAACGTATCGCACTACTCATGACAACCAATTACTTGAGTATGCGGTATCTGAAATTTTAATACCAAGACTAAATATCGATAAGACCTATAGATATTGCCTATAGGAAAGCCCAGCAATCTTATGACACCTAAAATGACTTTATTATCCTTCCTGTTCTCAGCATAACTATATGATAATCAACATTTTTTTATTTTAGTAAATAAACAAACACCTGTATCGAAATAGGTCAAATCAGGCGAAATCCCTTATTCTACCTGCCTAACGATGTATGAATAGTAGTTGCAAGCGGCGAAAAATTCACCGTCTTCCATGGCCTTGCGCTGTTCGTCTTGCCAGATATCCACGGCTTGGGGTGCAAACAGTTGTGCGTCGCGAACATAGGGCACATATGTGTCTGCGAACGTCTTGAAATAACTGCCCTTGCCAATCTCGACGACGGCGTCGCCCCAGGCGTCTATCATCTCTAAACCGAAGTCACCAAACAGGCGCGGCAGGTCGCGCATGATCAATGGATTGTTGAACGTGCAACTGGCCAATGCCGCATCCATTTTTCGGCCAAAACTGTGATCGGGATAACCATAGGTCAGCGATGTGTAATCACCATCGAAGATCACCGCCACGCCACCCTTTTTCAGAACCCGTGAAATCTCGCTCAACACCTTCAAAGGTTCAGTCACATGACTGATAAGGGTGTGTGCAATGACCACATCGAACGTTTCATCGGGAAATTCAATATTGTGAACGTCGCCCACTTGAAACGTCGCCCGGTCGCTTAATCTTTCAACTTCAATAAGGTCAGTGGCTGCATCGATGAACGATGCGCATTGATCAATGCCATATGCCTTGCCGGTAATCTTGAATTTGCGCACCAGCGAACGCAGCACCACACCGGTTCCACAGCCAATTTCCAAAACATCCGTGGCTGGCTTCAGATCAAGGGCATTGAGATATTTATCAAGTAGTTTTGAGAAGATGGGGTCTCGGGCCCGGCTTTCCAGGCGCGCGATCAGCTTCTCATGTGCTTCGGCATCAAGGTCATTCACAAAACGGTGAGGATCCTGCATTCAGCCCTCCTAATCGCGCCACCTAACCAAAGCACCCCCGAGGGCACCGTTTTAAGTGTCACGAATCAACACCCCTAAAAAATACAATCCTGGTCAACGAACGGCCCGGCCAAACAATTTCCGAGCCGATCGTGGATCAATGATCAGCAAACAGTTACCAGGACTTGTAGCCCAAAAACTTGCCGCTAATGGTAACCAGAACGCGGTCACCGGCCGGGTCTTCTTCTTTGTCGATGCTCATTTTGAAATCGATGGCGCTCATGATGCCATCACCGAATTTTTCAGAAATGATTTCGCGAATGGTATCGCCATAAACGCCGACCATTTCATACCACCGGTACACGACAGGGTCGGTCGGGATCGCCTGATCCCAGACTTTTTTGGGAAACTGCTGTAACGCAGCCGAAATATCGGCGCCAAGTCCCAAAACGTCAGCGACAGCATCAGCCTGTTCTTTTTCCAGGTGATTCATGCCAAGGCACGCTGAACAAATGAACTCGTCAGACATGCCGGCAGCTTTGGCAACATCCGCCCACAGAAGCCCTTTTTCCAGGCGTGCTTCCATTATTACGTCTTTCATTTCATCTTTGGTCATCATTTTGCTCTGGTCCTAAATCCTGCAAATTTCAAAGTTAACAAGCCCATCGAACGATGTTCATCGGCCACGCACACACTTTAAATTGTTCATAAACACATCAAGATGGTGCAATTGATGTGTACGATGTGTGGTACTATGTACGATGTACGGGAACTTCGCTAAGACTTATAAACTATAATATCTATTGGGTTTTCCTATGGCTCTTAATGCGACCATACCACGGTCTATTCAGTACTTTCTTGCCGTTGCCAAACACAAAAGCTTCACACGTGCGGCCGAGGCCCTGTTTGTGTCTCAACCGACGCTGTCTCAGCAAATCAAGCAGCTGGAAGATTCACTGAACGTGCAGTTGCTGAACCGCAACGGGCGCAACATACAGCTAACATCAGAAGGCGAAGTTTATTTGCAACACGCGCGCCGTGCTGTGGGAGAGCTGGAAACCGCAACGCGCGCCATTCACGAACTGCAAGACTTGAGCCGCGGGTCCTTGCGTATCGCTATGACTCCAATTACCGACTATCTGGCCATTCCGATTTTATATGAATTTTCGAAACGCTATCCCGGCATAACCATATCCACTTTCGAAATGCCGCAGAACGAAATGCGCGATGCGCTGGCTGAAAACCACGTCGACATCGGCATCGCGTTTACAAGCACGCTGACCAACGACATATGTTCGAACATGGAACATTGCCAAACCCTGTCGATCGAAAAGCTGAACCTGGTTTTTGGTGAGAGCCACAAACTGGCTACTGAAAAAGGGCCCTTGAGCAAACACGGCTTGCTACAGCAACCGCTTGTTTTACTGAATAAAAGTTATGCTCTGAGAAGCCACATTGACCAGTACTTTGAAGAACAGAACATCAACCCTTACATCCACATGGAAACGTCGTCTCTGAATGTGATCATCGAGGTTGTACGCCAAAACGACATCTCGACAATTCTGCCGACCACCATCGTCGCCCGACAACACGGACTTAAAACCATGTCCCTGTTACCGGAACTGCCCCGTCATACTGTCAGCTTGATTTGCAGCAAAGATCTGAACGGTTCACCCGCATCGCAACAATTTCGAACCATGGCGTCCGAACTCGTATCTCAGCAAGAAGGCAAATAAGGCGACATTTATACCGGGTGGTAATTCAAATGGGTGTAGCCGCTGTAGGTCATGAAAAGCCCAATAACCGCGACGATGACCACCGATACGTAAGGCGCCTTCTGGAATGCATATTCCAGCTTTGTCGTGTGTTCCGAAGCGACCCGCATGCCAATAGATACAACAACACCGACCGAGACAAACACCAGCGCCAGGCCAATGCTGAAGGCGGCAACCAGCCCAACACCAAGAGAAACCTTGCCTTGGTGCAAACACAAAATGAAGACCGTGATCGCCGCTGAACAGGGGATCAGCCCTCCACTGAATCCAAACATGATGGTCTGCCATGTCGTGGTTTTGCCGGATGCAAATTTCTTTTGCACCGCAATGGCATGGGCTTGTGCATGGGAATCATCCTGTGCTACGGGATGATGTTTGTGGTCATGTTCGTGGGCTTGAGGATGGTGTTTGTGGACCGTAACTGCGTTGATTTCCAACATCCGCCTCAACATCCAAAACGAGATGACGATGATCAGCACCCCTGATCCCATGAGGAAATACGCCTCTGTCGTTTCGCCGATAAGATCGGCGCCAAACTGCAACGCGATCATGGCCAATACCCAGACAATCAAACTATGGGAAACCGCGGCCGATACGCCCAGCAGTACTGCCTGGGAAACCGTTCCGTGCACGGCAATGATAAAAGCCGCCATCATGGTTTTGGAATGCCCGGGCTCGAGCCCGTGAAGCGCCCCCAGGATCAACGCCATACCCACCAACACTAGCGGGTTTGCACTGCCTTCCTGAACGGCTGCAATCAAATCCATTTTTAGCCAAGCCCTCTCCTGGGTAGAGGCGTCACATCATCGCCGAAAGTGAGTTCCTGGCTGTGGGTGCAGCGGGGATGCGGACGTTCCAAATGACCGTCCACCATGCGCACAGTGCGCGTCGCAATGCGGCGGCGAAAGTGGGGGTCGTGGGAAATCACGATCATCGCCTGGGGCAACGTCAACAGGGTTTCGACCAGCAGTTCGGTGGTCGGTTCATCGACCGCATTGGTCGGCTCGTCGAGCAACAACACCTTGGGTTCCATTGCCAAAACAGTCGCCAACGCCACCATGCGTTTTTCACCGCCAGACAGTTTGTGGGTAATGCGATCACGCAAGGGATACAGGCTCAACTGTGTCAACACCGCATCGACAATGGCCATGGCTTCATCACGACTTTTCCCCATATTCAAGGGGCCAAAGGCAATGTCTTCGGCAACGGTCGGACAAAACAACTGGTCGTCCGGATCCTGAAACACCAGCCCCGCAAGGCGTCTGACATCATGAAAATGATTTTCTTCGCTGCGTTCTTTACCGAAAGCCATAACGGTACCGCGTTGCGGCTTGAGCAATCCCACAAGAATATGCAGCAGCGTGCTTTTGCCGGCACCGTTGTGGCCCGTGATGCACAACCGTTCGCCCTCATCCAGCTGAAGGGCGATGCCTTTCAGGATGTCCGAGCGTTCCGGATATGCAAAATGGATGTCCGATAAATTAATAAGTTCCGACACTGATGATCTCCCATACCGCAAGTAAGGCAACCGAAACGGCGAGCCCTATCGAAAAAATAAAATCTTGCCGGTGAAAATGATAATCGCTGGGCAGGGAAATTTTTCCAGCAAACCCCCTGCACTTCATGGCCTGTAGAATACGTTCGGACCGCTCCATCGCGCGCACCAGCATCATGCCGACCAGATAGCCATAAGATACATAGGTGTGACGCGAGTTGGTGGGTCGGAAACCTCTTGCTTTCATCGCGGTGCGCAACCGATCAAACTCAACGCGCAGTACTTCGATATAGCGCACAGTGAACAACAACAGATGGACCAGATTTTCCGGCATACGCAACCGATGAAGCGCATGACCGAAGGTGACGGAATCCATGGATCCCGCCAAGGCCATCATGGCCAAAACCACGGCGTTGGCCTTCAGCCCGATTTGCGTGGCCTGGACGACGCCTTGCTTTGATGCCGGATAGTCAAACACCGTCAGTATCGGCTCGCCCGGTACGGTGAACGGTAACGTTAACAACATAAAGATGATGAACCCATCCATGGAGGCCATACGGCACAATGTTTTCTTTGGTTCCATCCGCGCCATAATCATCAGTCCCAGCGCACACCCCAAGGCCGCAAGCAGCACCCACAAATTATTCAACGAGACCACCACAACCGCGAACACAACCGCGCTGACAATCCGAACATGCGGGTCCAGCGTGCGCACAAAACCAACGCCATAAGACGACAACGTCGCCTGTGAATGATTTTCGGCGGGTACGGGTTTGTGTCCCATGCTTATTCCTTGGCCCTTTTGCGAACGGCGGCGATATAGAACCCGATGCCAAACAACCCCAGAATATAACCAATGCCACCCAGTATTGTTTGCAGGTCGTTTTTTTCCTTGTACGCAGCCAGTTCCCGGCGCAAGGGCCTGATCTCTGCCCTGATCATGGCCGCCAAGGCAGCGGTATCTTGCGGTGTGGACAACACCTGACGCGCCGCCCCCGATGCAGCCGACGACGTTGGCATTGCGGGGCGCGGGGCGCCCCCAGAAGATACTATTTCTGCCAGGTCCTCGGCGCTGATTTCAGATTTCGCCACATGTCCCGGCCCCAGGTTGGAGGTAAACACATGGACAAACGGCCCTTGGGGCTTGAACACGAAGAAGCCTTCTGCATCCGTCACGGTCTGACCAAGCAACTGGCCTGACGTATCGGTCACGACCACCTTTTTGCCGACAGCCATCTCGCCATTGGACAGGCCAATCTCACCTTCGATGACGTTGCCACTGAGGTACACCGACGAAATCACCTTGTGGGCGATTGCGGGCATCGCACTTAAACAAAAAGTGGTTACGACAAAAAGGGCGAGTGTTGTTTTGATAGCCATTCCTTTGCGTCATGCCCCTTGGGAAACGGTTCCGAAAAGTTCCGGCTTAACGCGAATCATCAACAATGCGGCAGCCCCTGACAGCATGCCTTCGATAAGCATAATTGGAATGTGAGCAACAAATACCAGCTTTGCCACCGGGATGAATTCATCACCGCTGAGGGTCAAGAACAGCGCGACCATTGCGGTCGTCAATGCGATGGCCAACGCGCCGCCAAATGCGCCCCACATGGTCGCGGCCTTGAGCGACGATGACGCTATGCCCCGTCGGCACACATAAAACGTAAGGACCGCCGGCAACGCGATGACAACCGTGTTGACGCCCAACGCCGTCAGTCCGCCATATCCAAAGAACACCGCCTGCAACAGAAGGCCAACAAACAACGTCGGCACCGCCGCCCAGCCAAGGACCAGCCCGGCAACGCCGTTCAAGATTAGATGCACACTCGATGGCCCCAAAGGAACATGCACCAGAGAGGCCACAAAGAACGTCGCACTGAGCACGCCTGCAGCGGGAATTTTTTCCATCTCCAGATGCTTCAGGCCATAGCCGATTCCGGCTGCGGCGAGAACGACCCCGCCCGCAATCACTTCCGTGGAGAGTGCGCCATCAACAATATGCATAACCGCTTCCCTCCCCTATTTCATGTCGTGTGCTTTGAGCCAAAGCACTGCATCCTGAGAAAGCTTTTTTCCCTCGTGCAGTTTCTTCGGCCCGGCCCCCAGGGCAGCAACGCCCCAAAAACCAGCTTTCGGAATACCAATGGTGAAGTACCCGTTGGCATCGGTGATCGCCACGATGGCACCGCCCGGAAACGGAGACGCCGTCGCCGGCATCGGACGGTTGGTTTGCATATCTGGTTTGGCCGCCAGGTATTCGACCTCGACATTTGCGCCTGCCACCGGCTCGCCATTGGCGAGAACACGACCGCTGAAGGTTGAACCCGCCATGATGTTGGTTGGTTTGTTCAACGGGACGATTTCAACCGGCAATCCAACAGGCGTTTCCCACCCCGTCGGGACAGTGGCCTTGTTCACATACGATTTTGTGATCTGCTGGATGAAGATGTCTTCAGCTTCTTCGTAATAGGGCGATGGGATGAGAACAAAAATGTAATCCCCGTTGCGCTTGATCCGTGCCGTGGCATCAAACGCAGTCGCACCATTTGACATCCCCTGGAAATGAAAGGGCTTCAGAGTCTGTTTCAGGTCGGTCTTTTGACCCCTGTTCAGAACATAGAATTCTTCCACCATGCCCATTTCCATGACGTAACCATTGTCGAATGGATGCCAGAAAATGATCTTGAACGGTATTTCGCCAGCCTTGTTGACGTTCACATTGGGGGTATAGAGCAGTTGAAAATGAGCACTCGCCGGGGTGACGTTCAGCAACGTCCCGACAAAAACCACCAAACCGAATATGCGTTTTATGTGCATGAATTCAATAACTTATTTCCAATCGGGCCCCGACAAACAGGGCCTAGAAAAAAACAACGCTTTAAAGGTTCATATCCCAGACCGATATCACAACAATGCTGCGCCATGGCATATAGAGAGACTACGGGTCGCTAAATATAAAAAAATCCACAGGGCCATTCCAATACTTAATCCCGATAGCATGCATAGGATTTATCTATGGTGATGGTAAAATGCATAGGCAATGGCTATATAATCGCTATAACCGGTTGATCGCAAAAAAAGGCATCTGGTCATTGAAAACCAGTCCAACAGGAAGCAATACCATCCTTTCAACAACGCAAGATATAGAGGCCGGATCGACATGGAGCGTATGTTCGGGTGCCTCGAAGACTTCCGTCGTGTTGTCACACGCTGTGGCAAATACCCTGATATTTCCTTGCCGCTTTGTGCCCGGCGGCGCTAGCCTGATGCTGAATTTGAATGAGTCTGGATCCCTGGGCAGGCTGTTGTGACAAACGCGTTTTATATTGTCGATGTGTTTGCAGAGGCGCCTTATTGCGGCAACCCGTTGGCGGTTGTCATCTGCGAGGCGCCCCTTAGCGACGAAAGCATGCAAAAGATCGCTTTGGAGACGAATTATTCGGAAACAACATTCGTCTCGCCGCTTAAGAATGAGGACGGTGGCTATCGGGTCCGTATATTCACCCCGTCGCGAGAGATTGATTTTGCCGGCCATCCGTTATTGGGGACGGCGCATGTCATTCGTTATCATATCCAGACAGGTGAACAGGGTCCGGTCCGGTTGAACTTGCCGGTCGGTCAGGTTGAAGCGTCGTTCAACGCAGCCGATGGCGGCAAAGAGGTGGTTTGGTTCGAAGCCCCACCCGTCACACCGGGAATTCAATGTAGCCATTTTGAGATCGCGACCGCACTTGGGCTCGACGCTGACGATATGGATGAAGCCAGCCCCGTTCAACAGATGACGGCAGGCATCTCGGCGGTGATGGTTCCCGTCAGCAGTCTTGATGCCCTCAGCCGAGCGCGTTTGAACCTGGACGCCTATGCGCCGTTGAAGGCTGAGGGGTTTGCGCCCCTGACCTATGTATTTTGCAAGCAAACGCAGAACCCGGAAAACGATCTTAGCGTTCGCTTCTTTTTCGAGGCACATGGTGTGCGTGAAGATCCGGCGACGGGAAATGGAGCGGCCTTTTTTGGTGCATATGCGCTTAATCATGGTTTATACGGAGAGCGCGATATATCACTGCGTATCGAACAGGGGCATTTTGTGCACAGACCTTCTGTGGTGATGCTGCAAGCATCTGGGCAAGACGCCGGGCAACAGATATCCGTGGGTGGGCATGTGGAGATGATTGTTCAAGGAAAGTTGATTTAAGATGCTGTCAGAACTTGCCGAAAGATATAAAGACACGGATTTGGGGCGCGAAGCTGATGCGCTTCTGGCGCCTTGCGTACAATGCGGGCAATGCACCTTCAGATGCCCGACGTTTCGCCTGAATGACGATGAATGGGAAGGTCCGCGCGGGCGCATCCATTTGATCAAGAAGTTTTTTGAAGGCGAAGAGCCCTCACGCGAACTGCTGCCGCCTGCCTACACCCTGGCTGACCTTACCGGTAAAAAATATGGTGAAAACCTGCAAATGCATTTGGACACCTGTTTGACGTGTCGATCATGTGAAACCAGTTGTCCTTACGATGTTAAGTACGGTCGTTTGCTCGACATCGCCCGCATAGAGGTCGAAAAATCCGTTCCGCGCCCGCTCAAGGAAAAACTGATGCGTAAATTGGTGCGCATCTTTGTTACCAACCAAGCCCGCTTCACCACCTTGTTGCAAGCCGGGCGGATGCTGCGTGGTCTGTTACCCACCGGCGTGCGCACCGCCATTCCAGCCCCCCGCAAAGCCGGTGTGTGGCCCATGCGTGAGCACGATCGCACGATGATAATTTGGCAGGGCTGTGTCCAACCGGCGTTGGCCCCGGATATTAATGCGGCAACGGCGCGTGTGTTGGACCGCTTTGGCATCAAGCTGATCCCCGCCAGTGACGGTTGCTGCGGCGCCATAAGCCTGCACATGGCCGAGCCCGAAGAATCGCGAAATTTCATGCGCAAGAACATCGATGCCCTGTGGCCGCATATCGAAGGCGGCGCCGAGGCACTGGTGCTGACGGCAAGTGGCTGCGGCACGCACTTTCGGGATTACGGTGATTTGTTGGCCGACGAGCCTGAATATGCGCAAAAGGCCAGGCGGGTTTCTGAAATCACCCGGGATGTCGCCGAGATTGTAGAACAGGAATGGACCGACAACAATGTCGGCGAGATCACCAGACCTGAGAACGTCCGCCGCATCGCCTTCCAATCGTCATGTTCACTGCAACACGGCGAAAAGCTGAACGGTGTTGTCGAAAAAATTCTGAAGCGCGCTCAGTTCAAACTGGTGCCGGTTAATTATCGCTTTATGTGTTGCGGTGCTGCGGGGGCCTTCGCAATTTTGCAACGGCCATTATCGAAGGTGTTGCGGACGGCCAAAATGAAAACGCTTCTGGCCAGTGATCCTGAAATGATTGCGACAGCAAATATTGGCTGCTTGACGCACCTGTCAGAGACATCCCCGATTCCGGTCGATCATTGGATCGAAGTCCTGGACGAAACCTTTACGTCATCCGGACTTTGAGTTGGTCTGTTATTAGCCATACGCGGACATCACCAGCAACGCTATGGCTAGAACGCCAATATTACATAACGGCAAGGGCGTGCAATATATAGCTAACGTCACTGCTCTTTTTCGCCATTGGCAATTCGATTACGGATATCGACTCAGGATCGCGACCGTACAACGAGAACTCTCCCTTGTAGCGCCCGATGCAAGGACCCTCGATTATTTTCATGAAGTGATTACGGAATATTTCGCGCTCCGCAGGGAGAAGTGTCGCAAAGAACGGTTTTCCAGTCATTTCCTGGCCAAATAGATTGACGAACGCCCCGCCAAACAAACCAACATGCAATTCCTCACCATCAAATTCTGAAATCGCAAGTCTGCCGATCCATGGCATTAAATCATCGAACAAAAAATCTCGCCATTCCGGCATTAAAGCGTCACCGCGTGTAACGTCCCAAAGGTTGATCAGACTCTCGAACTCTGGCATGTCGGGAAGGGGATCAAGGGGAAACACCTCAAAATTCGTGGCGCTTATTGCATTTGTCATCCGAGCCGCCTCCTATTGAACTCAACGACTTAAACACTCCGTCATGCAGGAATTCATATTATGCTTATAGAATCCTGATAGTCGAGTTCTTCATTTTCGGGAGTGTTGTAGGAATCGCATCATTTGAGTGATGGTCCGCTTCGGGTCAGAAGCAACCCTGAACGCCAGCCATCAAAATGGTCCGCTAAGCACCTAAAAGCAGACATCACCGATTCCGGTCGATCATTGGATCGAAGTCCTGGACGAAACCTTTGCGTCATCCGGTCTGTGACAACAAAATTCTTAGGGGGCGCTGATCGAAACAAGAATATTGGCTCCTCGTGCCTTGACTGAAGTCAATGTTAGAACGGCTGAAAACTGAGAGTTTAGAGCAGATGTAATATTCACCAGTCATATCCCTGAAGGAACAAATGGCAAGCACTGTATTGATTGTCGAAGATGATGCGTTGAATATGAAATTGCTCAGCCAACTGCTCGTTTCGCACGGCTTTGACGTTATTCAATCTATTGACGGAACGGATGCCATAGCATTGGCGAGGGAACATTCCCCCGACCTGATTGTTATGGATATTCGTTTGCCAAATGTATCTGGCCTTGAATATACAAAGGCTCTGAAGGCAGATGAATATCTGAAAAACATTCCCGTGCTGGCTGTGTCGGCATTTGCGATGAAGGGGGATGAAAACCAAATATTAGAGGCTGGTTGTGATGGTTACATCGCCAAGCCAATACGAATTCACTATTTCCTAGACGAAATTAGACGTTTCATAAATGTGGAGCCGTTCCGACTGACGGCTAATCTTATAACAGGGCACGCCGAAATTGATGCCGACCACAAGCGACTTGTGTTGTTGATGGATGAATTCGTGGATTATTTTGAAGGTAATGGGAACACCGAAAAGGATAACAAGATCACAGAAATGTACCAGGTTTTGGCCAGCCATTTTAAGAGAGAAGAAAGCATAATGGAGGCGTTGGGCGACAAAGCCCTTGATGCACATAAAGAGGACCATAGGGCGATATTGGACAGGTATAATACTGTGAAAGAAAATGCTGCAAATGATGGTTATAAAAGCGATTATATTGAAGAACTGAAGGGAATTCTTGTCGATGACATGATTGCATCTGATATGAACTTCAAGGATTACCTGCTAGAAATTAACTATCAAGGTTGAATGCCTGTCATACCAAATGACCCGCATAAAGAGGCCCCGTTTCGCCCCCGCCGTCCCAGCCAGTGATAATTTAACACGATACTGACGCCTCAAAAATCACACCTTATTAGAAGAGCGCTTTTCAGATGGAATCGGATCGGTTTTTGATCGGAGGCCACAGCGAGTCTCTAGAATATCTAGGATATTCGGCACTTCATCCAGGGTCGTGTCGTGAAAAAAAGAACCGCCCGGCGCCAGCCGCAAATTAGGGCCTTCAGAACAATGACCTAAGCAACAAATGGGCTCTAAGGTTATATCGATGTGCCTTTCAGATATCCCTCTTTCAAGGGCTTGTGCGATCTCCTCGCTGCCTCGGTTCGCACAAGAAGCCATACCCTGATCAAGTCGCCGATTGACACAGACAAGGAGGGTATTCGGTTTTTCTTTGTTTTTCATGATCTCCTAATCAACCTTGAGTCTGTAATTGTTGCAAGAGACTTTCAGAACCAGGCGCCGCTCTCTATGTCAGCCCCAAAAGTTCAACCGTTACTATTTGGTTGAATCTGAGTCTTTCGAAAACAATGTATGAAGTCACGATTTTGGAGCAATCGCTCATGACAGACATCATCCTCGAAACTATTCGTGCATTGGTTTTATTTGGAATTGTAATTTTCCTTTGGAATTCAGGGAGCGACCGTTTTGAGCAGTCCCGGAACGGTTGGAATTTAATCATTACCGGGTTCGGACTCTTATTGTTCGGAAGTATTCTCGACATCAGCGATAACTTTGAGAGCCTCAACCCGTTCATTATTGTCGGCGATACGGAAACGGAAGCGTTTTTTGAGAAGTTTGTCGGTTTTCTGGGCGGTTTCGTCTTTCTTGCGGTCGGTTTGTTCAAGTGGATTCCGGGGGTTCAAGGCTTGTCTGACCTTGTCAGTATCCGCACCAGGGATCTCAAGGAAACCAACGAAAAACTCGTCCGGGAAATCAATGAACGCAAACAGGCTGAGAAAGTAAAGAACGAGTTCACCTCGACGGTCAGCCACGAACTTCGAACGCCGTTGACCTCGATCAAGGGTTCTCTCGGCCTCATTAAGTCAGGAGCCATTGGCCCACTTCCTGATAAGCAGCTTTCGATGATTAACATCGCTTACGCCAACTGTGACAGGCTGGTGCTGCTGATTAATGACATTCTGGATATGGAAAAAATCGAGGCCGGGAAAATGGATTTCCACATGGAGCCCATGGAAGTCGTATCGCTGGTTGAAGACGCGATAGAGGCCAACCAGGGCTATGGTGAAGAACACGGAGTAACTTTCGTTAAGGCAGTGATGGATGAAAAAATATTGGCGAATGGTGACAGGAACCGCTTGATGCAAGTTCTATCTAATCTGATGTCCAATGCGGCGAAGTTTTCCCCGAGTGAAGAGCAGGTCGAGTTGTCGGTCACACACAATGGCAACACCATCCGCATCGCCGTAAAGGACAACGGCCTTGGCATTCCTGATGAGTTCAGAGAGAGTATCTTCGAGAAATTTTCTCAGGTGGATTCATCCGACACCCGTAAGGAAGGTGAAAGCGGGATGGGCCTTAGCATCACCAGGGCGATTGTCGAACAGCATGGCGGTGTAATTGATTTCGATTCCGAAGTGGGCGTTGGCAGCACGTTCTTCTTTACGCTACCGATTTCAGAATGATCGCTTTGGGTCAGACGCAGCCTAAATCACAGGCATGAAATCATGTCCGCTCTACTCCTGATAGCGGGCATTCAGGCAATCAATGACGCTGTGTGGAAGAAGCCACTGGATTATCAGCCACGCAGAGCGTGCGGCCAATCAGAACCTGACTTCCAGAGGATGCGCCGCCGAAGGCGCGCTTACATAAAGCATTAAAGGCAGCGCCTTTTAATGCCTGCACGTTGCCCCTTGCAGGGTGGTGTCCATGCCGGTGTCGGTGCGGGCCGTCAGGTTGACCCACAGTTCGCGGTCTTTTTCGATCATGCCCCAGAATTCAGAATTCTTGGGCGGACACGCCAGCATGACGATACGCGCCTGCTCGATCCGGGTGCGGGTTTTAATCAGCATCACCTGTTCCTTGATCGGCACCAGAACATCCATGACGATGCGCCCATTTTTGTCGAGGTGAACCGAGGTGGTGATCCATTCGCCGTTAGGCGGATTGTATTGGGAATCTTTCTTCAGCCACTTGGCCGCCTTTTTCGCACCGCTGTCGTCCTTGCCACAGGCACCAAGCACCACCGACAGCGACAATGCGCTGACGACAAGCATCGCTGTGTGAAAGACTTTTCGTGCGTAAAATCGTGCCGACATGTTCAACCCTTGCAGCAGATTCCCAGTTATTCAAATCTGCCACGGAGTCTAGCTTGAAAAGGGTTAACGTTGTGTAAGCGAAGTCATAACCTTTGCGGACTCTTGAAGTCTGACTCTGATTGGAAAAAGTCTCTGCTACACCATTGCCTTGCGCAAGGCCTCGGTGACTTCGCTGACCAGGACCGGTTTTGTCAGGTAACGGTCGAACCCGGCGGCAAGCCCCTTGTCGATGTCGTTTTTGGTCGCAGCCGCACTGAGGGCCATGGTCGGAATGTTTTTGGTCTCGTCCCATCCCTTCAGGGCCTTGACGGCGTCCAGGCCGCTCATGCCGGGCAGGTTGATGTCGAGCAGGATAACGTCGGGACGCTTCGATCGTGCAATGTCGATCCCAAGTTCGGCGGTATGGGCCGACAGCATTGAAAGCCCGTCGATGCCCTCGACGATCATTTCCATCAACTGCAGGTTGGATGGGTTGTCTTCGATATACAGCATGGTCCCGTCGATGTCCGGCAATTGGCCCACGCCGACAAGGGCCGTGCGCCCGTCTATGGACTCAGTAAAGAATGTGTCGGACATGGGAAGTTCGAACCAGAAAGTGCTGCCCTTGCCTTCCTCGCTCTCAAAACCAATGGCGCCATTCATCAATTCCATCAGGTCCTTGCAAACGACAAGACCGATACCTGTTCCTTCGATATCGCTGCTTTCAGCACCAAGACGCGAAAAAGCCTGAAACAGTTCATGCTGGACATCCTTTGAAATGCCGGGGCCATCATCGATGACTGAAATCCGCATTTTACTGTCTGCGACCTCTTCAATATTGACACGGACTGAACCGCCTTCGCGGTTGTACTTGATGGCGTTCGACATCAGGTTCAACAGCACCTGCTTGACGCGGGTGAAATCGCCCCACACCATTCTGTCATTTTCCGATATGACCGATACACTGATGTTAATGCCACGCATTGACGCGATGTTGTCGACAAGGGACAGGCATTCCTCGAACACCTCTTGCATGCTGACATCTTCGAGCGACAGTTCGACTTTCCCGGCCTCGATTCTGGCAAGGTCGAGGACATCATTAATCAGGTCGAGCAGATGATGCCCGCCCTTCATAATTTGCTCGACGCTTGACTTCTGGGTCTCTGTCAGGGGTTCCTTGGGGTTGTACTCAAGCATCTGGCTGAAGCCGAGAATGGCGTTCAAAGGAGTGCGCAGCTCGTGGCTCATGGATGACAAAAATTCAGATTTCGCCTGATTGGCGGTTTCCGCATCGGTCTTGGCCACCAACAACTCGTCTTGTGCATATTTCATTTTCGAGATGTCGGTCAGCAACAACACCTGACCACCACTGGGCAGTTTCTTTTCAGTTGCCAGGAACCATGTTCCGTCCTGGCGCTTCATTTCGAACGCGCCGTATGGATTCCTGTGTTGGGCCAAACGTTCGGCAACCCATCCATCTTCGCAGCCGACGGCGTCTGGCGACAGACCCTGGTCAGCAACGGCCCGGATGTGGTCTTCGAATCTGCATCCAGCCTGAACAGTGTCGATCACCGGTATGTTCAATTTCCGGTAGGCATCGTTGGTGAAGAGGAACTTGTCATCATCGTCAAAAACGGCAACGGGTTCGGACATTTCATCGATGGCTGCCGACAGGTCGATCAATCGTTGCTGCGACACACGCATTTCCGTGACGTCGGTTCCGGTGCCGCGATACCCCAGGAAATGGCCATCGACATCGAAGTAAGGCTTGCCGTTAATGGAAAGCCAGACCTCTGAGCCGTCGGGCTTGGTCCGCGGATGAATGAAATTCCGAAACGATTTATGGGCCGCGAGAACATCCAGATGCTCTTGCCATGCTTGCGGTGTCGCGCCCGGGTTGCCCCGTTCCTGGCGGGTCTTGCCCAGAAGTTGTTCTTCGGAGACGCCAGTTTTATCGGTAAAGCTTTCAGAAAAATACGAGAAACGAAGTTGTTCATCCATTTCCCAGTACCAATCTGATGCCGCGGCGCCGAAATCGCGGAACTGTATCTCGCGCTGCTTCGCGTCATGGTCCGCCTGTTTGCGCTCGATCACGCGCCCGATTTGATCGCTGACCTGGTTCAGCGTTTTCATCACGGCTGCATCCGTTTCGATGGTCTCGGTCGAGAAAAACTCGATGATGCCTTTTACCCTGCCCGCCGCCTTTACCGGAAAAGCGAAGCCGGCCTTGATGCCGCTGGCTTTGGCATACGGCGCCCTGGGAAAGTTCTGATCATGGGTGACGTCTTCAATCCACAGCGGTTCGCCGCTTTCCAGCACCTTGCCGGGCAGGCCGACGCCTGTCTTGAAGTCGGTTTCCATGGTTGCATCATGGAACGTCGAATGACGACCGAAGTCCTTGTAAAACCAGATATCAGAGGGAACCAGAAGATCGGGGTCTGTTGGCGATAGAAAATAAATATGGGCGATGGGCCAACCGACAAACCCGCACAGATACTCGAGAATGCTTTTCAGGGCCTCGTCGGAATCCTTGAAAAGACTCGCCGCCGACGTCACCCCGTGCATGAGCTCCACATAATCCGTGTGTTCACGCAGGATTTTTTCCGCTTCCTTGCGTTCGGTAATGTCGGTTCGGATGGCGACGTACTGGAACGGCTTTCCTTCATCGTTCAGGAACGGAACGATGGACGCCTTGACCCAGTAATGCCCGCCACCTTTTTTCAGGTTTTTGATTTCGCCATGCCATGGCTTGCCGTCTGAAATGGTCTGCCACAGTTTGTTATAGAATTGCCTGGTGTGCTCTTCGGATTTCACAAGTCGATGGTTCTGGCCGATCAGTTCTTCGCGGGAATAACCGCTGATATCGCAGAACTTGTCGTTAACGTAGGTGATGTTGCCCTGAACGTCGGTAATGCTGACAATGGCGTGTTCGTCGAGCGCCATTTTCTGGAAATCCAGCTCTCTTGCGTTATACGCGAGCAGTTCCTCTGCTTCTATGCGGTCCTGAACCTCTCCTCTTAACAGGCTATTCGCGTGATGGCTGGCGGTGGCCGCGTGTGTGACCTTCTGGCTCAGTACAACCATAGAAGTGATGAGCAGGGTCAGCAGCAGGCCGATCAGGGCGGCCCCTTCCGGCTGCGAAGAGTGGTTGGCGCCAAAGAAATACTGGGTCGGTGCCACCTCAATCAAAATTTTATGGCCGAGGATTTCATGGCTCTTGTCGACAAGCCAATGGGTGTAGGTGAGGTCATGCGTGCCTTGTTGTTCGTAAACGCCTTCACCATCGATGCTTACCGCAGCCTTGAAAAATTCGTCGTTACCTCCAAGATTGAAAATATAGTCAAGCCAGGGCGTGATTTTAAAAACCGCGAGAAGAAAGCCGTCGAATTTGTCATCGACGAAAATCGGAAAATAAACAAGAAATCCTTTGCCGCCCTGAACAAGGTCAATGGGCGAGCTCATGGTCGGCGTTTTACTGTTCTTCGCAACCTCGAGGGCGACACGGCGCTTTTCCTCGAACCCAAGGTTCAGATCGACGGCCTGCTTGTTGCCCTTCAAGGGCATGACCCAACACACATGATAACTGCTGTCGACCCATTCCAAAGCCTGGAACCCCGGCAGGTCTTCAATATATACCCTGACATCGGCCAGGAATTCGACCTCTGGCGTGCCCTTGCGAAGCTGCCATCGGTCGACGACACGTCCCAATGCAGGCAGCCACGAGCGCATGTCGCTTTCAATCAGCAAGGCATACCGCTGTGCTTCGGCATCAATCAAATCGTGCAGGTTCTCATCGCGCTGGCGATCGAGGGACGTCCACATGCCGGCGACCAGGACCAGCAGAATCGTCGCCACAACGACGGGAACCCATATGCGGGTTTTCACTGTTGCTGTTGACTGATCAGGGGGAACGGACACGCTTTAACCTTATCGATGAAACTATAAATGAAGCAGACAGGTTTTTTTTATCCTCCGCAGCTTAACGGAGCCTGTCAGCGACATAATAAATATGGATGAATGTGGAATATTTCCAGCTAAATCAGCCGTTGTAGTGGACCGTGCCCTGCAGACTGACGTCATAGCCTTTCATATCGCGGGCGCGGGCGCGGAAGGCATCTGTCCGACCCAGCCGCATCAACCGCTGGAAGGGCTCTTCGAAATAATCGCGACGGCGCACCAACAGGTCATAGCGTTCGTTGGCCAGGGGCACGAAATCAAGCTGGAATTGGGCGGCAACGGCAGCCACGGCGAGGCCGGCATCGGCCTTGCGGTCGCGAATGGCAAGGCCCAGTTCGGATTCGTTCTTGGCGTGTTCATCAAGGATATTCATATCCCACGGATCGAACCCGGCCTGTTCGCACAAATGGTCGAACAACACCCGGCTGCCGGCGCCGGGCTGGCGGACTGCGATGCGGGGTTTATCGTCAATCAGGTCGGCGATGCCGGTGATGTTTTTCGGATTTCCCGGGGCCACCACCAGACCCTGTTCGCGCCGTGCCCATTCAATCAGAACCAGTTCGCCGCGCGCCACCGGCGGGCAGTTCTGTTTCAGGGCCTCGACATTGTAGGTGTCGCTGGCGCCGTCGAGCAGATGCATGCCACACGCCAGAGCCTCGCCGGCGACGAAACGCTTCAGGCCATCGAGGCTGCCGCCCGGCAAAATAGCCAGCCCGCAGCCCGATTCCAGCAACGCCCAGTCCAACAACGGGTCGTGGGAACCGGTAATCACCTGCGGCGGCGTTACCTGGGCGGCCATGCGCGACGCATCGCCGGGCACTGTGGTGACGCCATCGGCCAGCCAGATATCAATCAGGTGTTTCGGGAACAGCCATTTACCGGCAGATTTGGTCGACGGAATGGTGCCCTTGCGCAGAAGGTCATAGACCTTGCGTTCCTTGATCCGCAGGTATTCAGCGACCTCGTGTGTGTTCATTAAATCCGGCACGGCAGCCCCCCCCAGTTCCTTTTCACCATGATAGCGTATTTTTCCCATAGAAAACTTAGGGACGACATTTTTTATCGATGGCGCTAGTCTTTTTCCAAGACAACCTGGGAAGACACCAATAATGCCTGAATCACCAGAAGCACCAAAATTGATTGACCCCTTTGGACGCACCATCACCTATCTGCGGGTATCGGTGACCGATCGCTGCGATTTCCGCTGCGTCTATTGCATGTCCGAAGACATGACCTTTCTGCCGAAGGGCGAGGTGCTGAGTCTGGAAGAACTGGACCGGGCGTGCAGTGCGTTCGTTGCCAAGGGGGTGCGCAAGCTGCGGCTGACAGGCGGCGAGCCGCTGGTCCGGCGCGGCATTATGGGGCTGATCCGGTCGTTGTCGCGGCACCTGAAATCGGGCGCGCTGGACGAACTGACCCTGACCACCAATGGCAGCCAGCTGACGAAATATGCCGGTGAACTGGTCGATTGCGGCATCAAGCGCATCAACGTCTCGCTGGATACCCTGGACGCTGAGAAATTTTCCGACATCACACGCGGCGCCGATATCGCCCAGGTGCTGAACGGCATCAAGGCGGCCCGCAATGCCGGGCTGAAAATCAAGATCAACACGGTCGCGCTGAAGGGCGTCAATCAGGATACGATCACCGACATGGTCGGCTGGTGCGGCGAGCGCGGTCTGGACATGACCTTGATCGAAACCATGCCGCTGGGCGATATCGGCGGCGAGCGCGTCGATCAATACCTGCCGTTGAGCGAGGTTCGCCAGCAACTGGCCCGGAAATGGACGCTGAGCGACAGTGAACTGAACACCGGTGGGCCGTCGCGTTATGTGGATGTTGCCGAGACCGGACAGAAACTCGGCTTTATTACACCGCTGAGCCATACATTTTGTGAAACCTGCAACCGGGTGCGGATGACCTGCACCGGCACCTTGTATATGTGCCTGGGCCAGAACGACCAGACCGACCTGCGCACGCCGCTGCGCGCCAGCGAAGGCGATGAACTTCTGGACGCCGCCATCGACGAGGCCATCGGCCGCAAACCAAAAAGCCACGAGTTCGTCATTGAACCCGGTGAGGACGGCCCCGCCGTGGCCCGCCACATGAGCACCACCGGCGGCTGACTTTTCAGGCTTTCTTGCCTATACTCCGCCGATGACCATGAAAATTGCATTCACAGCCGCCAAGCAGGCCCCGGCGCAAAAGGCCATGAAAAGCCTGAAGGGGCGCTACAAGCACGTCACGGCATCCAGAGCCGACGTCATCGTGGCGCTGGGCGGTGACGGTTTTATGCTGCGCACCCTGCACCAGCACATGAAACACGGCGTCCCCATCTATGGCATGAACCGGGGGTCGGTCGGCTTCCTGATGAACGAATATTCAACATCGGGCTTGCTGAAACGCATCGACAAGGCGCAGTCCATCGCCGTCAACCCGCTGATCATGAAGATCACCGACTGTTCCGGGCGCAAGCACAAGGCGTTGGCCATCAACGAAGTATCGCTGCTGCGCCAAACCCGACTGGCGGCGAAACTGCGGATCAAGGTCGACGGCGTTGTCAGAATGCCGGAAATGATTTGCGACGGAGCACTGGTGGCGACGCCGTCAGGCAGCACCGCCTATAACCTGTCGGCGCACGGCCCGATCATTCCGTTGGGCGCCGGATTGCTGGCGCTGACCCCGATCAGCCCGTTCCGCCCCCGGCAATGGCGCGGTGCGCTGCTGCCCCACGACGCAACTGTCACCTTCGACGTGATTGATGCCCAGGAACGCCGGGTCAGCGCGGTTGCCGACAACACCGAAATTCGCAATGTCAAAAAGGTCTCGATCAGCGAAGACCGTTCGACCAGCCTGACCATGCTGTTTGACCCGGAACACAATTTCGAAGAACGCATTCTGAAAGAACAGTTCGTGTTCTGAGGCACTTTTGTAACCACTCTAATTGATTGAACAGCCAAAGCGTGATCAACTTCATGCTTAGGTGTGTATGTGAACATCTTCAGTTGCGCAGGGGGGCGTACATTTGAAGTTCGACAGCATTCGTCATGACATCAGCGCGGCCAGCGTTGGTGCGTTAGCGACCCTGCCCCAGGCAGTCGCATACGGACTGATTGCCATTGCGCCCCTGGGGGCCGATTGGGCGGTGTTTGGCATTATGTCCAGCATTGGCACGGCAATCGTGTTCGGCCTGATAACCGGCCTGTGGGGATCTAACCGGTTTTTGATTTCCGGGCCCGGTGCTGTGACGGCGCTGGTTATCGCATCGGCAATCGCCCAGGCCCTTGAACGGGGGTATGCCCCGGAACAGGCATTGGCGCTGGCTTATGGGGGTATCGTCATCGCCGGGCTTTTTCAGGTGCTGTCTGGATGGGTGCGCCTGGGTCACGTTACCTCGTATATTCCAGTGCCGGTATTATCGGGCTTCGTCAACGCATCCGCCCTGCTGGTGATGATTACCGCCCTGCCGACCGTGCTTGGCCAGCATGGCATTCCGCTGATTGATGCCCTGTCGAGCCATGCCGACAGCATCAATCTTTGGGCCGCATTTATTGGCGGCATCACCATTGTCACGCACCTGATGCTGGATGATCGATCCAAGGTTATCCCCGGCGCGTTGGTGGCACTGGCGCTGGGAGCCATCCTTTATTATCTGGGCAATATGGGACTGGGATTGTCAACGGCGCCGTTGGTCGGTCATATCGAATTATCGACACTGTGGCGCGAACCGCCCATGCTTGCACCCGCCATCGACTGGGCCGGTCAGGTTGCGCACAACGCAACCAGTATCATGCCATGGCAGGACGCCGACATTCCCCTGTCAGCGGGACTGTCTATCGGGTTGCTGGCATCGTTCTATACGGTGATCGGGTCCAGTGCCCTGGCGGTGCGCACCCATCAAACCATAGACGGCAACAACGAGTTACGCCTGCATGGGATTGCCAACGCCCTGATGGGGGTGCTGGGGTTCCTGCCCGGCAACGCATCCCCCGGCATTTCCGATGCTGTCCGCAGGGTCCATGCAACCCCGCGCATATCGTGCATCGGCACGCCGATTATGTTTGCCGTGCTGTTGGTCGTGATGATGCCGCTGATCGAAGCCCTGCCCTTGTGGACAACTGCAGGCATGCTGGTATCCACGTCGCTGCTGGCGCTGGACCGCGCAACACTGACCAAATTAAAAGGACTGGCGCTGAGAAACCTGCCGTTTCCCCGGGTTGTTGTCGGCGATGTTGCCGAGACTTTGGCGGTCGTGATCACCGCGCTGGTCGTCGACCTGATCGCAGCCGTCGGGGTCGGTGTAATGCTGTCGATAGCGTTGTTCGTGCTGGGCATGGGCCGCAGCCCCATTCGCCGTATTTACAGAGGCTCGCGCATCCATTCGAGAATCCATCGTTCGCCCGGTGAAATCAAACGTCTGGAACAAGATGGCGACCGCATCGCCGTTATTGAAGTCCAGGGACCATTGTTTTTCGGGTCATGCGCGCGTCTGTTGTCCGATGCCAAGGAACTTCTGGAAGACGGGGTCGAATTTTTGATTCTGGATTTCAAACATATGACATCCATCGACAGCACCGGTTCGGCAAAACTGCGCAGCCTGTCGATGATGTGTCAGGAGACCGGCGGCAAACTGATGGTCAGTTATATTCAGCCGGAACGCCGCACCGCACAGACCCACCGGGCGCGTGTGAAAGCCGAGTCCGAGACAGACGATGAAAACTGCCGCCGGATACAAAGCAGACCCCGCTGGATTTGGCTGAACATGCACGCCAATGACATTATCAATGTGATTGGCGAGGACTGGTTCTTCCGGGATACCGATTCAGCCCTGAGCAGATGTGAGCAGACCCTTCTGGAAGCCCCCGAGGACGATGGTTACTTGTCACCTCGCGGGCGCATCGCCCATAGCGATTTGTTCGCCGGACTGTCGCGCGATGACATCGCCTATCTGGGAACACAAGCGACACGTAGACGCTACCGGGCAGGCGAGCCGGTGTTTAGTCAGGGCGACGATGCCAACCATGCCTATTTCCTGATGCGTGGGCGCATGGACGTGGAAATCGATATCCCCGGCACCAACCGGCGGAAACGAGTCAGCACTCTGCCCGACGGAATCATCTTCGGTGAAATGGGATTGATTGATGGTGCCCCGCGTTCGGCCACCGTGACGGCATCGCGCAACAGCCTGTGTTACGCCATGGATGGCGAAACCTATGTCAGACTGCAGGTAGAAAAACCGGAAATGGTGATGACCCTGCTGGGCAATATCAGCCGCCAGTTTTCCAGCCGCCTGCGCGTCGCCAACATCATGATTTCAGAACTGGATCAATAGGACCGACGTCTTCTGCGGCGGTCATCATCTGCGGCGATGAATACTGATCTATTCATCAAGTAAAAATAAGTTGCGACTCACTAATACCCAAGATGAATCTATTCATATAGTATTCATACTGTAATTATATATAAATACTAATAATTTTATATAAATAAGCGTAAACAATAACAAACACACTTATATTCGCGTGGCGCATTGTAAATTAATGCCGGGTGAATACCTATTGAATACCCATCAAATTATTGTGAGTATTGCCAATTAAAATTGATTACTGTAATATTCATAAACTGTAATATTCATAAAGCGACCTAACATAATAAAATACAAAGGCAAAACAACGACTTAACAAAAAAACAATGTCCCCCCATCAAGGCCCCCCAGGGAGTATTCGATATGAATTTACGTGTCCGCCCGAAGCTTATCGCCGCCTTTTTGATCATTGGCATTCTGCCCTTCGCCATCATCGGCATTATTTCACTGGTACAAACCAAGGCCGCCCTGAACACCGCAAGCTTCAATCAGCTTGAAGGCGTTCGCGGCATCAAGAAGGCGCAGATCGATAAGTTCTTCGAAGAGCGACAGGGCGATGCCAACGTATTGGCGGAAACAGCAACAACACTGATGGAAGAGGCATTCGCAAAACTGGATGCGATCCGCGCCATCAAACAGGGCCAGATCAAATCCTATCTGGATGGCATCCGCCAAGACACCCAGATCATGGCGAACAACAAGGGCGTCGGCGACGCCATGGGCGCCTTCACAAAAACCTGGGGTGAACTGGGGGGCGGACATACAGACACCCTGCAAAGTCTGTACATCACCAAAAACAAGCACAAGACCGGCGAAAAGCACATGCTTGACGCCGCCAGCGATGGATCCGGTTATTCAAAAACCCATGGCAAGTATCATCCTTGGTTCCGCCAGTGGCTGCTGGAACGGGAATACTATGACGTCTTCCTGGTCGACCGGTCCGGCAACGTCATTTATTCGGTTTACAAGGAACTGGATTACGCCACCAACCTGAAAACCGGCAAGTGGAAGAAATCAGGGCTTGCGGATGTCTTTTTAAAGATCGAAAAGAGCCACAAGAAAGATCAGGTCGCCTTTTCCGATCTGGCCCCTTATGCGCCAAGCGCGGGCGCCCCGGCCGGTTTCATTGCCGCGCCGATTTATAACGGCAACAGTTACGACGGCGCATTGATCGTGCAGATGCCGCTTGGCAAAATTAACGCCATCATGAGCGAGCGTACCGGCCTTGGCAAAACCGGCGAGACCTATCTGGTCGGACCCGACAAGCTGATGCGCTCTGATTCGTTCCTTGATCCCAAGCACCATACGGTGACGGCATCCTTCGCCGACCAGACAAAGGGCAAGGCCGACACGGAAGCCGTGCGACTGGCGCTGAAGGGTGAAACCGCATCCGATATCATCATTGATTACAACGGCAATCCGGTGCTGTCATCGTTCTCGCCACTTGATTTCATGGGCGTTCGCTGGACGGTGCTGGCGGAAATTGACGTTGCCGAGGCGTTCGTTCCGACAAGCGCAGACGGCAAGGAATTCTACAAGAAATACGTCGATGCCTATGGCTATTACGATCTGTTCCTGATCATGCCGGACGGCTATATCTTCTACACCGCATTTCGCGAGCCCGATTATCAGACCAACATCATCAGCGGCAAGTACAAGGATTCAAACCTTGGCGACTTGATGCGCGAGGTTCTGAAAACCAAAAAGTTTGGTATTGCCGACTTTGCGCCCTATGCGCCATCGAAAGGTGCACCGGCTGGTTTCGTCGCCATGCCGATTATCCACCCCGAAGACAAAGAACTGGAAATGGTCATCGCCCTGCAACTGTCGCTCGACGCCATCAACAGCGTTATGCAACAGCGCGAAGGCATGGGCGAAACCGGCGAGACATACCTGATCGGATCGGACAAATTGATGCGTTCCGACAGCTTCCTCGACCCCACCGGGCATTCCGTGTCGGCATCCTTTGCCAACCCGGAAACCGGCAGCGTCACATCCGACGCAGCGATCAGGGCGCTGGCGGGCGAGACGGGATCCGATATCGTTATCGATTACAACGGCAATCCGGTGCTATCGGCTTTCGCGCCGTTGCAGATCGGCAACCACACATGGGCCCTGCTGGCGGAAATAGACGAGGCCGAAGCCTTTGAAGCGGCCGACGACATCCAGCTTGAGATCATCATTCTAGGCCTGCTGGGTCTGGTCATCATCGGCGCCGCCGGTTACATGATCGCCAGTTCCATCGCCAATCCGGTCGTCGCCATGACCGGGTCCATGGGTGTCCTGGCAAATGGAGACCTTGAGGCGGAAATTCCGTCACAGGGGCGTCCGGACGAAATTGGTGAAATGGCCGATGCCGTTCAGGTGTTCAAGGATAACGCCATCCGCGTCAAACAAATGGAAGAAGAAGCCAAGGCACAGGAAGTTCGTGCCGCAGAGGAAAAGACCAAGATGATGAGCGACATGGCCGACGACTTCCAAAGAAGCGTCGGTGGTGTTGTCCAGACTGTGTCTTCGGCATCAACCGAATTGCAATCATCGGCACAGGCGCTGACGGCGACGTCGGAACAGACCAATTCGCAATCGATTGCGGTTGCGGCCGCATCGGACGAAGCGTCGACCAATGTGCAGACGGTGGCGTCTGCAGCGGAAGAGCTGTCGTCATCGATCAGCGAAATCAATCGTCAGGTCCAGCAATCGACGGACGTCACCGCTTCGGCCGTCGAGGCAGCCGAAAAAGCCGACAACATGGTTCAGGGACTGGCGACGTCGTCGAACAAGATCGGCGAGGTTGTCGAGTTGATTTCGGATATCGCCGAGCAGACCAACCTGTTGGCCCTTAACGCCACCATCGAGGCGGCTCGCGCCGGGGAATCCGGCAAAGGCTTCGCGGTTGTGGCATCGGAAGTGAAAAACCTGGCCAACCAGACCGCCAAGGCAACGGAAGAAATCAGCAGCCAGATCAGCGGCATTCAGGACGCCACCAAGGAGTCTGTCGAGGCCATTCAGGCGATCACCAAGACCATTGGCGAGATCAGCGAGATTTCGTCGGCCATTGCGGCGGCGATTGAGGAACAGGGTGCGGCGACACAGGAAATCGCCCGCAATGTTGAGCAGGCCGCTGCTGGCACCGGCGAGGTGTCGGCGAACATCGCCGGGGTTACCCAGGCCGCCGGCGAGGCCGGTGCATCGGCCGGACAGGTGTTGTCGGCGGCGAGTGAACTGTCACAGCAATCTGAACTGCTGAGCAGCGAAGTCGACAAGTTCATGAACCAGGTCCGTCAGGCCTGAATGTGATGGCGACGGTATACAGGCTCGACAACTACAAAACCACGCCGATGTCGGTGTGTGCTTCCGTTCATTTAGGTCTTGCCGAAAATCGAGCCCATTTATCCGTGATTGGTCGGTGGATTAATCAATACGGAAAAGTGCTGGAACTGTTTGAATCGAGGCTGCAGGACCATCGGAATTCATGCCGAAGGGCAGAAATCAGCAACGACAGGTGCCATAAAATCCTTAAACGCGCCAATGCCGATGAACTGATCTGGCTTCGCGACAAGATCGCCCGCAAACGTCGTCGACGGCGGCGACATCATTAAGGCTGAATAAGGACCGGAGACATCGATCAGGCGCGCACCAGATCGTTGGCGTCCGTGTGCTCGAAAGTTTTTCCATAGATTTCAAGCATCGTTGTCTCGGCGTAGGACAGCGTGTCGTTGCCGACTGTCAGCGTATGCGTAAACGCCGTGGTCGACGCGTTATCACGCATGAACGGCGACTGGACGATCTTCCAGTTGTCGTCATCGATGGCAGCAGAGACTTCCAGAACGGTGCGGCCATCGGCATCTTTCTTGCCGGTATATTGGCCCCCGGCCAGCACACATACGGCGCGCGGGATGGTCAGCGAGTGCATCACCGTTTGGGATTTTGCATCCCACATCCAGTATCCGGTTTCATCGTGGAAGACATCATTATCGGATTTTCGCCGGACGATCTGACGATAGAAAACGACCATCAAATCCTGGGCCTCGGCATTGGTGACGCCGCCAACGGCCTCAAACGTGATGGTTTCGAAATAGGGGTTGGTTTCCGTGCCGTCGGGTTCCGGTGCGATATCAACGCCGTCTTTGCCCTTCCATACCCCGATCAGGTCTGTCAGCGGGCCGAAATCTTCCTGTTGTGTATCGTTCATGGAATCCTCGTCATTTGGTCAGACTGAACAACTTCTGGGCGTTTGCATAGGCGACTTTTTTAGCCGTTTCAGGCGTCAAGTTGGCAAGCAACCCTTTGCGAATGACTTCGATGCCTTTGTCATAGTGCTTTTCGGTCTTGGTATCGGTGCCGACCATGAAACGGTCCGGCATTTCCTCAATCAGCTTGCGCCAGCCCTTATTCAGACTCTTGGCCGTAAAAATTTTCTGCTCCGGTTTTTTCTTCATCAGTTTCGGACTCATTTTCGGTGGGTGACGCGCCGACAAATCGCAATACAGGTTCTGATGTTTTTTCAGGATGGCACGGATATCGTCCGGCTTGGTGTTCGATCCACAATGGGCGATGACGATCCGACCAGCCGGATTGGAACCCGCCAGAACGCCCAGTTCCTTCACGGAATCCTTGTCCCATTGCAGATGCATGTTCAAAACGCCGCCGTGCTTGGCCGCAAGATCGAGCATGGCCCGGTTGGTGGGTGCATCAATGCGCATTTTGCGGCCCATCCATGCCTTCGATGTGGTTCTGGCATTGGCGAATATCTCGCCGATCCCTTTCAGTTTTCCCGCCGCAAAGTCTTCTTCCAGCATCTTCATCAAGGCTTTGAAATCATCGCGTTCCGGGTCTTCGAGCGCGTCGTTGCCGCCATCCCGGTAGATCATATTCAACTGGCTCTGGCCGCCGAAGGGAATGTAGCGCGAGCCCATGACCTCGGCGTAATGTTCCCGGACGCTGCGCCCGCCGGTCATGGGGCCCAACCCCGCCCACTGGACGTTATTGCGGTCCATCCACGCCAGCACATCTGTTGGATCATTGGCAGGATGGGGATGCATGTGCACATCGGCAATGATCTGATCTTGCGCATATGGCTTCGTCGACAGAGCCAATATGGCGACGGTGCCGAGAATGAGACCCAGCCCAAGTTTGGTGCGATTAATGCTCATGCCTTTTCCCCTGTTCATATTTCATCAGATAACATCTGAGAATACTAGATTAGGCGCACGGAATATCGATCCAGAATTTACTTCCCTGCCCCTCGGTACTTTCGAAACCGATCTGCCCGCCCATCAGTTCGACCAGGCTTTTCGATACCGTCAGGCCGATGCCGGTTCCCTTGATATTGCTGTCGTCATAGCCCAGACGATTGAAGGCTTCAAACACTTGCGGCTGCAAGGGCACCGGAATTCCCATTCCAGTGTCTTCGATTGAAATGCGGCTCATCCCCGTGCCCGCACTCTCGCAGCCCAGAATGACCTTGCCGCCTTCGTCGTTATATTTAATTGCATTGGTGAACATATTGAGCAGCACCTGCTTGAGCCTGATTTTTTCGGCCAACACCGCGACATTTTCATGGCCGTCACACAAATCAACGAAGTCAATCTGCCGGTCGTCCATCATTTTTTTAACAAACGGGATGATCTCGCCGATCAATTCCTTCGGCGTCACTTCTTCGATGTCCAGTTCCACCGTCTCGCTTTCCAGCTTTGCAAGATCAAGAATATCACTGACCAGTTCGAGCAGGTGTTGGCCGGAATTGTTTATATCGACAACGTATTCGGCATACTTTTTGCCGATCGGGCCGAGAATTTCCATCTTCATGGTTTCGGAAAAACCGATAATCGCGTTCAGCGGCGTCCGCAGTTCGTGACTCATGTTGGCAAGAAATTCAGATTTCGACAGGTTGGCGCTTTCGGCCTGCTCTTTCGCCCGAATCAATTCAGATTCGACGATCTTGCGAGCGGTAATATCGCGAATGATGCTGGTGGCGAACTTTTCATCCCCTATTTGCCAGTCCGATATTGTCAGTTCGATTGGAAATATGTCCCCCGTCTTTTTTAATCCCTCAGTTTCAATACTGGCGTTGCCCATCCGCCCTTTACCACCTGACATGATACGGTCAAACCCATGGGAATGGGCATCCCGGTATTGTTTGGGGATCAGGTTCGTCAAAGGCTGGCCGATTATTTCGGAGTCCTCGTAGCCAAACATATATCTGGCGCCCATATTCCAGTGAATAATGTGGCCGTTGCTGTCTGCCGATATGATTGCATCCTGGGCCGATTGGGCAACGGCGCGAAAACGGGCTTCGCTCTCGCCCAGCTCCCTGGTGCGGGTGGCAACATCGAATTCCAGATTATCCCGGGCGGCCATAAGTTCTTCTTCGAATTGTTTCCGCGACGCCAGCAGGACCGCCGTAATCCAGACGGCAAACAATGCCAGACCGCGATTGGCCAGAACCACCCAAAAGACGCCACCGCTTGGTGATGAAAAATATCCGGCAATGATCAATATCGAGCCGAGGACGGCCAGCATGAATATATGCCGGGTCTTGGTAAACCAGACCCCCATCAGGACAAGCGCCACGTACGGCACGCCGGCGGCGACGCCCAGGGGCAGCAGTAAATCGAGAATCAGGACCGATCCGGCGACGGCAAGGGTGACGATGATGACAGACAATGAAACCTGGCCGACCAGGGACACATGGAGCTCGTTTGCCCCATCCCGCTTGATATGATCGTTCAGATCATCGCTCATCGTCGAAACTTGCTCCCCCGTTTCAGACTCTGCACCAGTCTCCTCTGCATCGATCGTATGGCCTGCACACCATGGCGATGATGCCTATCCCTTCATGCTTCACACAGAAATCGGTCAACGGCTAGCGGCGCGTATCGGCGCCGACGGCATCTGAGATACTATCAAAACCATCGGCTTTCAGCAATTCCACCAGCCGGCGCTTGATCCGGTTGACCAGCCCCGGCCCTTGATAGACCAGCGCCGAATACAGTTGCACCAGTGATGCCCCGGCGCGGATTTTTCGATAGGCATCGTCGCCCGACGCAATGCCGCCGACACCGATCAGCGGTAGTTTGCCGTCGGTCAGGCGATACATATCGGCGAGCATTCTGGTCGACGGCTCCATCAACGGCTTGCCGCTCAGCCCGCCGGTCTGGGCAACGGAGGGCCCAAGCAAGCCATCGGGCCGTGCAATGGTGGTGTTGGTGGCGATCAGGCCATCGATGCCGAGTTCCAGTACCACCTGGGCGATGTCGGACTTGTCCTCGTCGGTCAGGTCAGGGGCGATCTTCAGCAACAGCGGCGGCGGGTTGTCGGGTGTTGCCTCAGTACGTGCCGCAAGCGCCGCCTGCAACAGATCGCTGAGCGGTTCGCGGCCTTGCAGGGCACGCAGCCCCGGGGTGTTCGGCGACGATACATTGACGACCAGATAATCGGCCAGTGGCGCCAGCGCAAGCACCCCTTTGGCGTAATCGTAAGCGGCGTCCTCGGTGTCCTTGTTCTTGCCCAGATTGACGCCGATGATTCCCCCCGCCCGACGCGACCGAAGCCGCTTGGCCACAGCATCCATGCCATCGTTGTTAAAACCCATGCGATTGATGACAGCCCCGTCGGCGGTCAGGCGAAACAGCCGCGGTCGCGGATTGCCGGGTTGCGGGCGCGGTGTGACAGAGCCGACCTCGACGAAGCCAAACCCCTGGCCCAGCATGGCGTCGGTGACCTGGGCGTTTTTATCGAAACCGGCGGCGAGACCAACCGGATTGGCAAACGCCCTGCCCCACAGGGTCTGGCCCAGGACCGGGTCTTCGAAGGCCCGAGGCGTCGGAACCAGCCCGGATGCCAGCGCCTTGATGGCCAGCGAATGGGCGGTTTCCGCATCAAGCAGGCGCAGCAGCGGTCCGGTCAGGCAATACAGGTCCGTCACGATCCCAGCTCCTCTGGAAAAATATGTCGGCCATCGTCATCGAGCGGCAAATCGTCGACGCGGTGCGCCAAATGCGGGTTGAACGCGCCATACAGATGCGGGAACAAGGCCCCACCGCGCGAGGCCTCCCACTTCAGGGCATCACCCAGTTCTGCGGCGGCGATGCTAACGAGCACCAGCCCCGGTTGCCCAGCCCGGTGACGGGCGGCGCTTTCGACGACCTGGGCGGCATCGGAAAAATGAATAAAGCCGTCGCGGGTATCGTCGGCGGAGCCTTCATAAAGGCCCCGAGCGACAGACGCATCCCAATCATCGCGCGCACATATATGAAAAATCATCCCCTGTGACATGGTCCGAAGACTAGCAGGTTCCCAGGGTCCAATCCCACTCATTCTGCGGCTTTTGCATTATGCATCGCAAATTGCGAAAAATGGCAATATGCGGTCAGATTTTAAGACCCCGACTTTCGTCAAACTTATTGTTTTTCAAACACTTGGCACGAAGTGACCGTCTGGCACGGTCGTTGCGACACTGTCTGTAGAATTTTATTCCAGACAGGAGACGCTTCATGGCCTCTGCAGCCGCCCCGTCAAAAGACGATGCCCCATCGCCCGAATCCTTGCGCGCTGCGCTGAAGGCGCTGGACGACATTGGCCGGTCGGGTCTTGCCGTGGTTCCACTGGAACCAACTGCGGCCATGGTCACCGCCGGGCTTCGCGTCGGCGGGATTAGCGAAACGCAAGTCATGGGCATCTACTTCGCGATGCTGAGCGCCGCCGCGGATGATAACTAATTATTGGCGCACCCTTTTGGCAAGCGCGCCTTCGGCGGCGAAGTCTCTGGAAGTCTGACTTAAAATTACAGCAGGAACTTATTTCACAAGCCCGCGACTGCGGATCGTCGACCGTTCGGCGAAAGCCAAGGGGCGAGTAGCCCCGCCCGGCGACTGAGGGGCAATATATCCTCGAAGGGGGCGACAAAAAATATGAACCACACTAAAGTGGTTCAATATGCCACAACATGCCGCCCTGATGTTCGCCAACGACACGTTTTACGTCGCCTTTTCAAGTGGTGACTACAAAACGATGGAATCCGTTTGGGCGCAATCGGACCAGTTGACCTGCACCCATCCCGGCTGGGACACGCTGATCGGTCGTGAAGAGGTCATGGACAGCTGGTCGAGCATCATGGAAAACGTCGAAAGCGTTGAAATCAGCTGCTCACACGCCAATGGCTATGTGCTGGGCGATGTCGGCTATGTGCTGTGTTACGAAAAAACCAATGGTGTCGTGCTGGCAGCGACCAACGTGTTCGTTCTGGAAGACGGGGTCTGGAAAATAGTCCATCACCAATCCGGCCCGGCCCCGGGTATGTTCGACGAGGATGAAGACGAAAACGACCCGCTGGAACGGATGCAGTAGAATTAGCGGCCAAAAAGGCGTATAATTGTGATTGTTGGATAGGTTCTCGAAGGAAAAGGCCAATGTTCAACCCAGTCGAATTTTCAATCAGATTCCAGCAGGCGGCCCTGCAAGCCGCAACCGCCGCGACGCGGCTGATGGCCAGCAATTATGTCCGCATGATCGAGCAGCAGAACCGTTTGCTGCAGCACAGTTGTGTACACCAGCGCGACGATGACCACGACACCCCCAGCCCGCCGAAGAAACAGCGGCGGCGCAAATCGCCCTGCCGGGGACCGGATTTATTGGACCATTACGGCCATCGCGCCCATGATGTCGATCCTGAACATATTTAATTGTCGAGGAAGCTGATTATGAACTCCAATAGCCTTTCGGCGGTGTTGTTTGCCGCCATTATTTTTGCCACAGCCACACCGACAACGGCAGTGGCCATTGACCTGAATCCATTTTCCGCCATCAAGGGAGCCGTTGAGGCCGTCGCCGAAGACCGCAGTTCCGGCGACATAGCCAAGGACCTGGAAATCAAGGCGACGATCACCACCAAGGTCATCGACAAAATGGGAGGCGACGTCATTTCCATCAGCGCCGATGTCTATGAACAAGACGTAATGCTGACCGGTGCGGTCGAGAGCAGCAAACAAAAGGCCGAGGCCGGCAGGCTGGCATCATCGGTCAAGGATGTGAAGAAGCTGTACAACGAGATTATCGTCATCAAGGACATCGACAAGGATAAGGGCGCTGCCGAAAACTTCGTCGATGATTCGGTGATTGAAGGCAAGATCAACGCCCTGCTGCTTGACGGCAAGGGCGTCAACGTCACCAACTTCCGTTGGCGTTCGGTCGGCGGCAATGTGTTCTTGTTCGGGCGCGCCTTATCAAAGGCCGAACGGGATAAGGCCACAGCCATCGTCAAGGGCATCAAGAATGTCACGGCAGTGACCAGCCGGGTGAAGGTGCGGGCCAAGTAGCGGTCCCCCGCCGCTATCGCCAATCCTGTTTAGGCCTCCAGTGGCCTCGCCACACAGAGCGTACGCCAACCCAAGGCACCAAAAGACCCAATTGGCAAAAAAACCGGCCCCCTTTAAGGGACCGGTCGTTTTGCTGGAAGGAACACGGATCAGGAACCGCTCAAGGGGGCAAAGAGCTTAGGGGGTGTCCCCGATCCGTCTCGTACATATAAATATAACGAACACATTCCAGCATGTCGCATCACACCCGTTCACCAATCTGTGAACGGCTTGGAACTCCTCTATTCCGTGGCGAAACCCGCCATTTTCCAGGCACCAATGCCGCCGGCAAGGTGATAGACGTCAGCCGCTGAAGCCGTGACTTCGCGCAACTGGGGGCCGTACATACGGGTGCGACCACCGCTGGCGCAGTGATAGACGACGATTTTGTCGTCGTGGCTGGGCAGGGCATCGGGATTAAAGGCTGACAGCGGCAGATGATGAGCATCCGATATGCGCTCAACCGCGCGTTCGCCCGCTTCACGGACGTCGACCAAAATGGCCTTACCTTCTGCGATCCAGTCCTTCAAGGTTGTCGGATCAATGTCTTTGATACCCATATCGGTTATTCCTTTTCTTATTGAATGTTGATTATTCACTCTTGATTGTCCTTAAATTAGCATTATCTAATATATTATCAAGCCCTGTGGATAAAAAAATATGGAGTCCCCGATTATGAACCCGACCATTGAAGCCTTTTTCGATGAAGCGACCTTCACCGTGACCTATGTGGTTAGCGACCCGGCGACGGCCAAAACCGCGATCATCGACCCGGTGCTGGATTTCGACCCAAAGTCGGGCCGCACGACGACGGCATCGGCCGACAAGGTCATCGCCCACGTGCGCGACAACGGCCTGGACGTCGACTGGATACTGGAAACCCATGTCCATGCGGATCATCTGAGCGCCGCGCCTTACATCAAGCACGAAGTGGGCGGACAAATCGGCATCGGCGATCAGGTGCCCACCGTTCAGGGTATTTTCAAGAAGGTCTTCAACGAAGATGACAGCTTCGCCATCGACGGATCGGACTTCGATGCCCTGTTCGCCGCCGGTGACAGTATTCATCTGGGCAATGTGTCTGGCGAAGTTTTGCACACGCCGGGCCACACGCCAGCCTGCGTCAGCTATCACTTTGGCGATGCGGTGTTTGTCGGCGACACCATGTTCATGCCCGATTACGGCACCGCGCGCTGCGATTTCCCCGGCGGCGATGCGCTGACCCTGTATCAATCGACACAAGACATTCTGTCACTGCCCGACGACACCCGTATTTTCACCTGTCATGATTATGGTGCCGAGGGTCGTGACTTCGCCTGGGAATCAACCGTCGCCGAGCAAAAGGCCGACAACATTCATGTCGCAGACGGCACATCGGCCGCCGAATTCGCCGAAATGCGCAATGCACGGGACGCCGAACTGGCGATGCCGCAACTGATTTTGCCGTCGGTACAGGTCAATATGCGGGCCGGAAAAATGCCGCCAGCCGAAGAAAACGGAATCAGTTACTTGAAAATACCCATCAACGGCATTTAGTGTGCGCCACCGCAACAAGATAAGGTCTTGAACATGATTGCCGGAGATTTCGAAGAACTGGTGGCAAAATGCGTTATTTCGGGGTTTCCGCACCGCATGATGTACGTATTTGTGCATGCCTCCTTCATGGATGATAGCGACCCTGGCGACGACAACGACGAGATGACCGGCGTCGTTCAGGTGCTGTTCGACGCCCATCAGGCGGCACAGCCGGACCTGACCTTCGACGACGTGCGCAAGGCCGCCGATGCCCAGAACCCGAACTGGAACATCGTCGTTATCAGCATCTCCAAGAATTCAGACGCCAGCAAGACCTCTGACGAACAGGCCGAGGCAGTCCTGGTCGATATGCGCGACAAGATTCTAACGGGTGACATCGACGGTTTCAGCCTGCTCAACCGTGACGGTCAGTCGCTGGAATTCGATGCCGAAGTCGTCGACGGCTCTGATGACGACGAAACCCCGCATTCGGTTCATTGACCCTATGAAAAAAGCACTGCGCGCATATTTCGAGGCGCCGTTCAAGGTGCTGGCCGTGCTGGTCGGCATTTATGGCACCAACCGGGGCCGCGTCAAACGCCTGATGGCGAAACCGCAAATGCATGACTTGTTCCGCACCGCCGTGGTTATTACGGCGCTGGTCTGGATCGGAATCTGGCTGTTCGTGGGCAACGAATACGAGGGCCGCTTGACCGAGGCTGTGAAAGAATTATTCTCAGGTGTGATGAAATAACATTAGGGGTTTCACCATGGCTGCCCACACCGTTGTTGCTTGATGCCCCGGCCAAGGCCCAGGAATTCAAGGGCAAGAAGGGTGAAATGGGAAAGTTGTGCGACAAGAAATAAGCAGGGACTAGAAGACCGCGAAGCCCTTTCCTGTCAGGAACAACCCCAACAGCAGGGCGAAAAAGGCCATGGCGCGGACCATACCGTCGCTCTGCATGATTGATTGTGACAGGTCCACCAGCGCCCGGGGGCGGATAATCAGCACCGCGCCCTTCAGTGCCGCCAGCCAACCGAACAGGGTGATAATGGCGGTCCAGTCGGCACTCCACGTATTGTGAAAGACCAGGATCAGCAACCCCATCAACAGTGCCATGATGCCGCCCATGTATGCGAGCGCCGGCTGCTCGATGAAATCGGTCGCCAACCGCCGGTAGACGCCCGGATTGACTGCCAGACCGATGGCAACAACGATGTAAAACGGCCCAATAATAGAGGCGATTATTTCAGCGCTGGTCATGGCATCCCCTTTCTATCTGCTTACCCCCTTAATATGGGGTCATCCGGGCCGCATTGAAACGGCCAGAAGACCCTGACCGCTTGATAACGGTCAAGGACTTGAGAGACCCGACGAGCCAAAACTGACCGCATGACGATTATCGAATGGAAAGACGACTATAAAACCGGGTTCAAGTCTATCGACTATGAACACGAAACCCTGATTGTCGCCATAAACGGCCTGTACGAGCATGCCGCGGCCAACGACAACAAAAAAATCGCCGCGGCGCTGGGCGAGATTCATATTCTGATTGAATCCCATTTCGCGCTTGAGGAAAAGGTCATGCGCGACCAGAACTATCCCGATTATGTCGGCCATAAAAACGACCATGATCGCCTGCTCGATGAAATTCTGGACATCATGGATGCCGCAGAGGTCGAAGACCCCGACGCCACGGGAACGCGCCTAGGCGAGCGCCTGAGCAACTGGTTCGGCACCCACTTCTCCACCTATGACCGCGATCTTCACGGAAAATTGTAAAGCCCCGGCAAATGCACGCCCAACAGACCTTGATTCACCTGGATGTTAGGGGTTTACTCGTATGCATACGGGGAGAGGCAACAGTTATAACGCAAAATGCTGTGGCCCAAGGGAGAGAGATGCAGTCCAGTTTCAAAGTCTGGAAACCATTTTTGGCGTCGGCTTTGCTTGTAGCCGCGTGCTTTTTCGTGTCCACACCGGCAACCGCCGAACACACCCTCAAATTCGGCCTGCACATGAACAAGCCCCTGAATTTCAGGGGCACTGACGGTCAGGCCAAAGGCCTGGTTGTTGACGTATTCAAACACATTGCAAAGCAGGAAGGCTGGAAGGTCAGTTTTCATCCGTGCAAGTGGTCCCAATGCCTGAGCCGCCTGAAAAGTGGCGAGATCGATGTGCTGAGCGCCATCGGTTACACCGACAAAAGAGCAGAGACCTACACCTTCACCGAGACCACGTTGATTACCAACTGGGGGCTGGTCATCACCCAGCCCGACACGGATATCCTGTCGCTGACGGACCTCCACGGTACCACCATCGCCGTGTTGCCACGGGCCGGTCACACGACAATGCTGAAAGCGCTGCTGGATAAATTCGGCGTCAACGCCAATTTCCTGGAAGTCGACAGTTTCAAGGCCGTGATGCAGGCGGTCAGCGACAAGAAAGCCGACGCCGGTGTCGTCAACCGGCTGGTTGCCCAGCAATTCGCCAAGGATTATCAGATTCTGAAAAGTTCGATCATCTATAACCCCATCGAAATCCGCTACGCCTTTACAAAGGGCACGCACCCCGAAATCCCGATGGTTATCGACAGTTACTTGCAGGAAATGCGCATAGACAAGAATTCCGTTTATTTCAAATCCCTGGAACGTTGGTTTGGGCAAGGCGAAGATGCCCCGTTGCCGCGTTGGCTGAAATGGCTGGCCGGAACCATGTCGCTGTTTACCGGCCTGCTGATGGTTATCGCCTGGGTGCTGAACAACCGGGTCGAGGCGGCAACCGCACAGGTGCGAGAAGGCGCGGCATCGTTCAAGACCGTTATCGAGGCAGGGCCTTTGTCGTTGATTATTTCAGACACCAAAACCAACCAGCTTTTGTTCATCAATGATCGTGCGCGGTCCATGTTCGCCATCCCCGACGACGCGAAGGAAAGTGATTTTCAGACATCTGATTTTTTCAATGACGGCGAGGACCAGCGGATCCTTGCCGAGATGCTGGCCCAGGGTGGGACGCCCGATGATCACGAGGTCCAGTTGAAACGACTGAATGGCTCTACATTCTGGGGATCTGCGACCACCATGGTGATGCCTTTTAATGGCACCACCACCATCGCCACATCCATTCTGGACATCAGTCGGCGCAAACAGGCGGAAGTATATCTGCAACGCACCCATGACGAGCTTGAACAACGGGTTGTCGAGCGCACCCAGGCCCTGACCGATGAAGTCCATGAACGCCGAACGATCGAACAGGAACTTTTCGACAAGACGGAAATTCTGCAATTGCTGTTCGAGATTACCGCAATCGCCAACGAAGCCGATGACACCGACGCCGCAATGGCCCAGTGTCTGCAAATAATCTGCGACTACACATCATGGCCGATCGGGCACATCTATACCATCTCGCCGAAAAACCACAACAGGCTGATCCCGACGAATATCTGGCATATGGAAGATACTGAATCCTTTGCCGCGTTTAAGGAACTGACCATGAAGAGCGAGTTCGACATAGGCATCGGCTTGCCGGGGCGGGTGTTGGCAAATCGCAAGCCTGTGTGGATCGAAGATGCATCAAAAGACGACAATTTCCCAAGGGCCCAACACGGTGTGGATATTCCCATCAAGGCCTGTTTCGGTTTTCCTATCATCGTCAGGAACAAGATCGTCGCTGTGATGGAGTTTTTCTCGCCCTTTGATCAGAAATCCAATCAGTTGTTGATGCAGTCAATCGAACACATCGGCACCCACCTTGGGCGACTGCACGAACGCGCACTGGCGGCCGAGAATTTGCTTGAGGCGAAGAAAAATGCGGAAATCGCCAACACCGCCAAGTCCGATTTCCTGTCTTCGATGAGCCATGAATTACGGACGCCACTGAACGCCATCATCGGTTTTTCCGATTCAATCGGAAATGAAATGTTCGGCCCCGTCGACAACGAGAAGTACAGCGAATACATCGGCGACATTAATCATTCCGGTCAGCACCTGCTGAAACTGATCAACGATATTCTGGACGTCTCGGCAATCGAGGCCGGTGCCCTGGAATTGCAGGAAGAAACGGTCAATATCAACGATGTTGTCAATTCAGCCATCAGCCTGATTTCGCCGCGCGCCGAAGAGGGAAAGGTCAGCGTTGCGTCAACCATCGATACCACTATTCCCAAGGTCCACGTCGACGTGCGACGGATGCAACAGATCATGCTCAACCTGCTCAGCAACGCAGTCAAGTTCACTCCCCAGGGTGGAGAAGTCATCATCGGCGCACACAACAACGCCCGCGGCATTTTGGCGATTACAGTTTCTGACACCGGCATCGGCATGGACGAGGCGGAAATCAGCATCGCGCTCAACCGTTTTGGGCAGGTCGACACCGGCCTTGATCGCAAGCACGAAGGAACCGGGCTGGGGCTGCCCCTGACGCAGGAACTGATCGGCCTGCATGGCGGTCATCTGGAAATCAAAAGCAATAAAGGTTTCGGCACCACGATCACGGTAACAATCCCCGGCAACCGTATCATCGAGCAGGCTTAAGCCCGCACCTGAGCTGTGTACCTTATTCGGCAAACACCGGCTTGCCGACGCCGTTATCGAACGAGACGACGAGAATTTGCGCGGCCGTCAGCACCACCTTTTTATCCACCATGTAATCAAAGCCCTCGCCGCCGCTGTCATTCAGGCGAAAAACGATGTGGTGGGGTCCCGCGGGCACCGGGAATTTCTTATAGAAACTGGAATGCCCGTCACTGGCCAGACCGGCCGGATTGGCACTGCCCCGGAAAACAAGTTCGCCATCGACAATCAGTTCTGCCCGCAACGGCCAGCGTTCACGCGAACACGAAACGCCGGAACGCATATTAACGGCCAGCTTCTGTAGCTCCGCCTGCGTCATCTTGCGGCATGCTTCCTTGCGTTGGCCGGGATGGGTCAGACTGAGCTTGATCAGGGCCATGTCAGACGGGTTGACGACATAGGCCGGTGACGATGAAAGCCACGAGATGGCCAGAGCGAAAATGCCGAAGGTCAGCGCCTGGCCGATCCATTGCAGGGGCGTGCGCGACATGCCGGAACGGTCGAGACCGGCGACTTTCATTTTGCGCAACAGGTCCGTCTCGGTGCGTTCTTCGGCCTCCTTGCGCAGGCGGCGACGCTCGCGGACTTCCGGGGACGGATTGAAGATTTCTTTCAAGCCGATGTGATATAGCACCAGCGCGAAGATCGGACCGAAAACAATCAGCGGAATCAGGTGGAAAAGCGGAAAGTTGGCATCAAGGCCGAGAAGTTCGTTCATGCCACGTCCTCCTCGTCGTCGGCGGTGTCGCCCAGCGTTGCCCTGAATTCCCTGACCGCATCGGCCAATGCATCGGCATCGATTCGCGCGCCCCAGAATTCGGTGATACGGGCACGGTCAACGCGCTTGCGCAGGTATGGGTCGCGGACCCCGGCGATGCGTTCCTGGGTCCAGCGATTGCCAAGACGCGAGAAGCAGTCACATTCCTTGCAACCCGATATCATAACGCCCGCAACACCGGCGCGGCTGATGGAAAAGTCGATAAACGACGGCGGCAGCATGCCAATACACGGCAGGCTGAGGGTGCCGATGCCATCGTCTTTCAGGGATTTCACATCGGCGCCATAGTCGCAACCGAACACCAAAACCCCGTTCGGACCGGCTTTTTCAGCAGCCTTCAGGGTTTTCTTGCGGATCAACGTCAAATCAAAATCGGGCAGGTCGATGCCTGTCATTAGTTCCTCGTCATGGCGGAACGGGGTCGATACCGGGCACGATCCGACACAAATGCCGCAACCGGTGCACATGTCGGGGTCAACGACCGCCTCGCGGTCAAAGGCGGCACCGTCACTGCGTGGCTGCATGGTCACCGCCCCGAAAGGACAATCGGTGAAACAACGGGTGCAGCCGTTGCATTTCGTCAGATCGACTTCAGCCGGGCGCGGGCGCTTCAGCGGCGGTATCCACGGCATCGCACAAACGATACACGACAGCCCGACAGCCAGTACCCACAGCGTCCCTGCCCCCAATGTGTCGAACGCCGGGTAGAGCATCATGTAGAACCAGTCGAGGTTGAGGGTCGTCGGCGTCATCGCCAGGTCGGCAGGCGCGTGACTGACGGCGGGCTTGATCAACGCCAACACCACGAACATCGCCAACGAGCCGATGGCCAGCCCGCGCGGCGGATTGACCTTGGGCTGGGTCACCCGCATCACATGAATCCACATGATAAACAACAGGAACAGCGGTGCAAAAATATGCATGAACACCAGCAGCGTGAAGAAACGGTCGGTCAGGCTGCCGGGATCAAGGAAGTTATTGGCCACCGGCTCGCCGAAAATACCGAGCCAGTCGAGCCATTCCATGGAACCGATGGCGACGTATTGGGCCAGTTCATCCCAGACCAGCCAATAGCCGCTGATGCCCGATATGAACAAAAACCAGATCAACGGCGTGCCGGTAAACCATGTGAACCAGCGCACGTCGCGGTAACGGTCCATGATGAATTCGCGGCTTAAATGCAGGACCATCGTCACCACCATGGCGTCCGATGCATAACGGTGGATACTGCGCATGATGCCGCCCAGATACCATTGCTGGTTGGTCATTTCCTCGACCGAGCGATAGGCCCCGCCGACGGTCGTGTCGAACAGGATATAAACGTAGATGCCGGTGACGGCGACGATCCAGAAATAGAAAAACGTCAGGGTTCCCATCTGACGCAACGGATTCCACGATGCCCCGAAAGGAACATCAAAGGCTGCTTCCAGGTGCATGACTCCGTGCTGGAGTCTCGATCTGATGGATGTCTGCAAGGCGGGCTCTCTATTATTCTTATTTATACACGGGATACAGGACGTTTGCGGTCACGCCGTTGGGCGCGGCTTTCCTTGATAATACGCCACCATGCACGAGTCACGAAAACACCGAGCGAGCCGACAATCATGGTGCCGACGATCAACTGGATGAAAATCGAGTAATCAAAGCGATAACGCCCGGCGCGCGGGTCATAGATGGTGCAGAACAACCGAACCTTCTTGATCAGATCACCGACACTGGCGAACGGCGCGGTGGTGCCAAAGACCAATTCTTTCAGCGGTTCGACCAGCAACGGCGACTCGAAGTTATCGCCATAAATCTGGCGATAAATGACACCTTCGGAATCAACCACGGTGACCTGGCTGAGATGATCGAAGCCCTTTGGCGATTTAAAAAAGATAAACCCCAGTGCATCGGAAAACCGCCTTACCGTCATCAGGTCGCCGGACAGGAATTTCCAGCCATCGATATCGATGCTGTTGACGTTGGCAAAGTTGCGCATTCTATCGGACGTATCAGCCGCCGCATCGAAGCCGACGGTGGCAACGTTGAAGCTGGCATTACCCATCGCATCGCGCGCGTCTTCGACGGCATCGGCCAGGGTCTGGGTAATCACCGGGCAGCTGTACGAACAACTGGTGTAAATGAAGCTGATGACCAGCGGCTTGCCGAGATAATCCGACATGTGGAGCGTCTCGCCGTTGGCGTCAGTAAAGGAAAAGTCGGCAAGCGAGCGGCCGATGGCGGCCTGGGAGTATTTAAGGGCTTGCTCGGGCGTGAAATCGGACTTGGGAACAGACTTGGGAGTTGTTGCTATCTGGCTGGCGGCGTGGGCCGCAGGCGCTGTCCATGCCGGCGCGGCCAATATGACCGATACCAGCATGGACAGTACAACATGTTTGGTGCAACCCGCCCTTAGATAAGGGCGGACAAGTTGCCCCAACTTTTTAAAAGAGATCAAGTTAACCGCCAACAAACGGCCCATAAAAGACTCCATTTGTTGGCGGCTTGATCTTGTCATCGTCAGCTGAGGCCCCACACGGAGGACAGATACTTCCAGTTGACGAAGTAGTAGAGCACGAAGGCAACGAGGAAGATCATCGCCAGCACGAACGTGCCCGGCACTTCCATCGTTCCCGCATCGCCGTACCCGGTTGCAGCATTCGTTGCTTCCGGTTCCGGTGCGGGCTCTGCCGCTGCGGGTGCGGGCACTTTGGCCTTGCCCCACAGAATCGTGCCGACCATGTTGAGGATGAAGATCACCGCACCAACCGTGGCGACAAGGGCGGAAACGCCGTTCAGCCCCATCATCAGGTTAGCCGCAGCCGGGAAATCAAAGCCCAGCGTCGCATCGGCAAACGTCATGTCCCAGTGACGGCGTGGAACACCAAGGGTTCCGGCGCCCATCATAAACACCGCAACCAGTCCCATGCCGATACCGAACAGGTAAGGCTGCCACTTGGCGAGGCCCGGGAACACAAGTTCCTTCTGCCACAGCGTTGGCACCAACCAGTAGGATATGGACATAAAGGCGAGTGTCGAGCCAACAACCACGGTGCCATGGAAGTGACCAGGCACGTAGATGGTGTTGTGGGTGATCAGGTTGAGCTGCTCGGTGCCCATCATGACGCCCGAAATACCGCCCAGGAACCCGAACAATACGACCGACAAGGCCATGCCCGAGAACACCGGGTTACCCCACGGCGCCTTGGTCAACCACTCGAATAGTCCCTTGTTGAAGCCTTTCTTGCGTTGTGCGGCTTCGATCGCACCGGGAACCGTCAGTCCATGGATCATTGATCCCAACACCGCCAGATACAAAGCGTACGAGGTGTTGAAGATCTTGTATTCCGAACTAAGCCCTGGTTCGACCAATAGATGGTGAGCACTGGCCAGTTGCAGGAACAGGATGTAGAGCAGGAACGCCGTACGGCTGACCTTCTCGCTCAACGGTTTCGCCCCGAACAGGATCGCGGCAACCGCATACCAGCAAGCAATCTGGGCGGCAACGTTGATTTGCTGTGAAGAGTGACCCATCGCCCACCAGATGACCTTGTACATAACGGTATCGATGTGAGCCAGCAGCCCCAGTGACCAGAACCATGTCGGCACCAGAATGACGGCACCGGACAGGATCGTGAAGACGGCGATAATTGCCGCCGTCAAGGCACCGAAGGTAACTAGCGGTATCGACCCCTCATAGGTCTTTTCCTTGCGCGCCATATGCAGGGTAGCGAAGAACACCACACAACCGAGCAAGGCGCCGACGGCAAACAAGATTATACCAAGGTAGAAATCTTGTGCCGCCATCATCGGTGGATAGGATGTGAACATCACCGAGGAATCGCCGCGCAACACCGCGACGTTGGTAATGGCCGCACCGATCAGCATCACCCAAAAACCGACCCACGCCAATTTTGGAAAGACCAATCGCGCATTCAATAAAACTGCAGAAGTAAAGTAAAGCAGAGCGATCTCGAAGAAAATCATCCAGACCAGCAGCACATCGAGTCCGTGTGCCGTCAGGGCCAGATAAAACCAGTCTGCCGGAAGTAAGTGAACCGCAGGCCAGCGCGTCAGTGCCACCAGCAGCCCGAACAGGCCACCTACGAGCAAGAAGACGACGGCGGTAACCGCGTTCCACTTGATAAGTTTATCGGCGGCAAGATCAATCTTGAAACCGGTATCGGGACAAGTTCTGAATTCAGCCATTGTCGCCTCCCCTATTTATCAGTCACGTAGATCTTGCCAACCATATTGTGGTGGCCGATCCCGCAGAATTCGTTACAGATAATGCCAAACTCGCCGGAACTGTTCGGCGTGACGGTGAATACCATTTCATATTCCGGGTGAACCGAAATATTGATGTTTTCGGGCAATAGCGAGAATCCGTGTTGCCAGTCCAGCGACGACAGATGGAAACGGTATGACTGACCTTTTTCCAACTCGACGATGGGCCACCATTCCCACAGACGACCGAACATATAGACATCGCCCCCGGCTGGCGGCTTGACCACCGGAATACCGGTGTCGCCTTCCTCGCGGACTTTGTACTTCTCGGCCCATGCCTCTGTTTTGGCGGCATATACCTCTGGCTTGATCTTGTAAGCCTCGTTGGACAGGTTTTGATCACCCGTCAGATGCCAGTACGGCATCATAAAAAACATCACCAGTGCCCATACAAAGGCAATGGTGATCCACAACACTTCCGTTTTGCCGACGGGCAGGTTCCACCAGACCCGTTGCGGCGGAGGAAATATTCCCATGATTAAAGTCCCCTCTGTGCCGAATGAATTAAGATGCCAGTGGGATGGCAATGATTTCCATTACCCCCCACAAAATGTACAGGACTGTCGGCATAACAATGCCAATCACCAGCAATACCAGCGGGCTGTCCAATAGGCGTTGCATGAATGGAATTTCTTCGCCCGGGCCACCTGGTCCGGTTTCTATATCACTCATATCCCCCGTCCTCCTTGACTGTCACTGACAAGCCCAATGCGTCGCACGGGCCACAACTCGGCCAAGAAAGCCATAAAAAAAAGGGCCGCGCCTTGACGGATGTCAATTGCGGGAAAATCGTTGGTTTTCTGGGATAAAAAGCCTGTTTATCGTTATTTACTCTCAAATATCCAGACGCCATCCCAGGCCGGACCGGGCGGATTCTCGCACAATTGAGCGACTCGCTTCAAATAGACCTCTGACGGCGGGTCTCCGGGGCTTAAACTCAGGCATTTACGGAAGCTTTCCGCGGCCAGATCCCACTGCTGTTTTCGATAACATTGAAGACCAGAGGCAAAGGCATCGGCCGCCGGGATCGGTAAAGCCGCCTTATCAGGCTTTTCAGCCAGTAATTCAAAGACTCGCGTCGGCTCCTCTTTGCCTTTGACCCTGATCAGGTCGATCTCGCGCACGGCCATGGCACCACCGACAAGCGTGCGGGTGCGTTCAGATATCAGAATCCGCGTTCCATACGCCTTCGATGCCCCTTCCAGGCGCGAGCCCAGATTGACCGGATCGCCAAGCACGGTGAAGTTTCTCGATACGTCCGAGCCCAGCGTGCCGACGATCATTTCGCCACTGGAAACCCCGATACGCAAATCGATATCAAGGCCGTCTGCATCGGCGCCCAGTTCCCGCTTCACCTGATCGCGGAATATTTGCAGATGCTCCAGCGCTTCAATAGCCGCCTTACACGCACAGACGGCGTGCTCTTCAGGCGTTGTGAACGGGGGGCCCCAATAGGCCATGACCGCATCGCCGATGTATTTGTCGACGACGCCCTTGTTGTCGGCGATGGCCCCGGTCATGTGGGTATAGAAATCGTTGATCATGTTGACCAGATCTGCGGGCTTCAGCTTTTCCGATATGGATGTAAAGCCCTTCAGGTCGATGAACATCACCGTCATTTCCCGCTTTTCGCCACCCGGCTCTGCAATTTTCGGATCATCGAGCAGCTTTGTAACGATGCGCGGGTCCATGTATTTGCCGAACGTATCCTTGATGCGTTCCTTCAGGCGCAAACCGCCGACCATGGCATTGAAGGCCCCGGTCAGCATTCCGATCTCGTCGGATGATGTGACCGCAACCTCGGTATCCAGTTCCCCGGCCTCGACCGCTTTCGCGCCTTGCACAAGATTTTTGACGGCGCGGACGATGACGCGCGTGACGATGGCCGCGAAAAACAAGGCCAGCAGCGCCGCCAGAATGGTCAGCCCGGAACTGACCATCAACAGCTTGTGCTCTTCACTGTCGGCCCGATTGACGGCGGCGGTGGTCAGGCTTTCGAGACGCTGGCGCAGGCTGTCAATTTGAACACTGATGGCATCCTGTCTAGCATCCATATCCGCCAACAGGGCATGAATGCGCGCCGTGTCGTCATCGAAGCGGGCACCGAGCAACGATTTTCCATGATGTTCGAAGGCCAGATACTTGTCTTCGAGCACGGCCAGTTCGTCTTCCATCAACCGGGCTGTGTTTTGCAGTCGCGGCGATGCCTTTTTTTCAAGTTCAAGCAGCTTGTGGGCAGCGGCAAATTCCAAAACGATTTCCTGGCCCAGATCGACGAAACGATCCGGGTCGATGCCGCTTTCGAACAGCCGCTGCATGGCGACGCCTTGCTCGAAAATTCGCACCTCGATACGCGTTACCGCATCGCTGAGTGGCAGGTGACGGGTCGCGACCGTATCCAGATCATCGCTGATGCCGCCGGTCAGGTGAATGGAATAGCTGGCAACAGCGATCATCAGCGCCAAAACAACGGCGGCAATACCGAATATTTTCTGGCCAATGCTCAGTTTCATTTATCGTTTTCCCGATCCGCCTCGGCGAACAGCACCAGGCTACCAAGAATTGACGGTATCGCCTTCATGGCATGGGCCAACCCGAGGACGATAATCCCGTGGTGGGCCCCGATGTTGCCTTGGCTAACATCTTCAAACAGGGATTCACCGGCTTCGGCGAAACCGGTAATCACCAGAACAAGGCCAACGGATATTTCCACATAGGGATTGCGGACGGCGTTCTCAAACTTTCGAATAAACGTGTGCATGGCTCACCTCGCGTGCAGACAAAAACTACGGGCACTGTTTTTTGAATAATGCCCATTCTTCACATACCGTTCCATCGCCAAGATGACACAGCGCATACTCGCCGCCATTCTTGTCGGTCTTGGTTTCCAGTGTCCCGCCCAGCTTGATGCAGTTAACCGACGCCGGGTTGGCGATTGTCGTCACCGGTGGAGTGCCGGATTGCTGCTGGGCCGCACAGGCACTGACAAGAAATACCGACGATAAGTAAACGGCGATGGCGATCAGCATCGGCCTGTTGCCAAAAATTCGGGCGAACGCCCCATTTCCGGTCATTGTGCTTGCCCCCTCATCGCCGACATTCCGGCACCCTGTCGTGCCGGACAATCTTGATTATTTTGTCGCCACCGAACGCACCTTCGAGGCAGCGAGAAGGTCTTTAAATCGGTATCAATACCTGAAAGCCTACCCCAAGGCCGGGCATCGACGCGAGAGATAATAAAGTCTGCCCGCCGATATTGACGTGGCCGACGTGTGACGCCTAGTGGCTGGTGCCGCGCGAGTAGGTTATTTTGTTGAAAACGTTGTATTTTCCGGACGGCTTCTTCATCGGAATGCGTTTTACTTCTTCCAATGTGGCGGCGTCATAGACGACCAGCGCGCCATCCATATCCCAGATGCTGACCAGTGCATATTTACCATCGCGGGTGAATTCCACATGCGCCCCGGTTTTACCGGGCTCTGGTGTGATGGTTTTGACGATTTCCAGCGTCCGTTTGTCGATGACGTGCAGTTTGTCCTTGTTCGGGCCGAAGAACACATCGACCCAGGCATAGGGCGTGTTGTCGTGGCTGCGCATGAAGAAGCCGGGGCCCATTGTCTTGATGCGCTTGATGGTCTTCCACGATTCCATATCGATGACGCTGATCGTGCCACCCCGCAGGTGCGGCGTCGCCATCACCTCGCGCCCGCCATAGTCCCAGATGATGCCGGAGCCCAGATGCGGCATGCCGTCGAGGTCCAGGTCCGAAACCTTGCGCCGTGCATCCAGGTTATAGACCGCGGACTTACCGTCGCGCGACGCCCCCATGACATCGGTGTATTCGGAATCGAAGAAGAAATCATCCAGATAGACATCGAGCTTGATGCGCTTGCGGGCGAACGGTTGCGGCTCGGTGATGATGCCTTCTTCCTGACCCTCGCGATAATTGTGCACGAAGCCCTCATAGACCGGGGCGGCATCCGGGTCATAAGACATTTCCCAGATTTGCTTGATGTCCTTGAAGGCGGCGATGAAGCTTTTCCGCGGCGGTGCGTTATACACGGCCGACACGCGCGATGAATTGCCTTGCTTGTCTTTCGCCTCGATCACCCGAAACGGAGTCAGGTCGTGGGCATTAAGGATGGTGATGGTATGGGGCAGGTAATTGCCGGCCATGATCCATTTGCCATCCGACGACACGGCGATGTTGCGCATGTTAATACCGGCCCGCACCTCGGCCACTGGTTTGAACGACCACAGGTCATATTTACTGACCCAGCCATCGCGCGAGCCCAGATAGACGAAGCGCCCGTCGGGCGAATACTTGGCCCCGCCATGCAGGGCGAAACGCGACTTGAACCGCCACAGGGGCTCGAATTTATCACCATCCAGAATGGTCACGTGATGGTCTCCGGTTTCGACCACGGTGAACAGGTTCAGGGGGTCAGCATTATGTTGCGGGGCGTCAGCAAGCTCAGACATTTCCGTATGAACGATGCGGCTGGCGGCGATGTCGTCCATACCCCAGCCGGGAACATTATCAAGCGGCGTGTAGATATAGGCGACCAGAGCCTCAACATCGGCCTCGGAAAGGACCTCTGAAAAGCCCAGCATCTGTGTTGCCTCGCGGCCATCGCGGATAACTGCGGTTGCGGCTTTTTTCTTCAGACGCTTGAGGTTTTGCGGCAACAGCGCCGGGCCGATACCGCCCAGACGCTCAGCCCCATGGCATTCAGCGCAATGTTTAGTGTAGACGGCCCCAACCGGAGCCGCCGAAACCGGCACAGCCCATAGACCGAGAAACAGAAAAACCAGAAATCGCATCGCCCTACCCCGCCAGCTTTCGCGAAGCCGAAAACGGCGTCGTCAGGACCCGCTCGGACGTTTGCCCGGAAAGCCCGATTTCATCATCGGTGAGATAACATCCCGGATCTTCGGACCAGGCGTCGCCGGTAATCTGTTCGGCCCTGACGCGCGAATTGCCGTTACAGATATCGACGTGGGCGCACGCCGCACAACGACCGCCAAGCGGTCGCGGACGGCTTTTCATCCCCGCCATCAGCGGATCAGACGTATCGGCCCAGATGTCGGAAAACGGACGGTCCTTGACGTTACCCAGATTGTGATGCCACCACATGGTGTCGGGATGGACCTCGCCGACATTATCGATGTTGGCGACATTGACACCCGACGCATTGCCGCCCCACTGAACCAGTTTCTGGTGCATATGGTCTGCATGGTCCGGATAATTGGCCTTGATCCAGTGCAGCAGATAGACCCCGTCGGCATCGTTGTTGCCGGTGACGACCTCTTTCGGGGTGCCACCACGGATATCGCGCAAGGTCCGCTCGAACAACAAGTCCATGGCCTGTCGCGTCATCGTGAAAAAGGCATCGTCTTTGCGGTTATGATTGCCGCGCCCGGCATAATTCAGATGCGAGAAATAGAACCGGTCAATGCCTTCGCCGTCGATCATATCGAGCATGGCGGGCAATTCGCTGGCGTTGTCCTGGGTCATGGTGAAGCGCAGACCGACCTTCAACCCGGCGTCCCGGCACAGGCGCACGGCGGCCATGGATTTATCAAAGGCGCCTTCGAGGCGGCGGAACTTGTCGTGGGTGTCACGCATTCCGTCGATGCTGATGCCGACATAGTCGTAACCGATTTCGGCAATGGGACTAATCATCGTCTCATCAATAAGGGTGCCGTTGGTCGACAGCCCGACGTAAAAACCCATCGACTTTGCCAGTTTTGAAATTTCGAAGATGTCATCGCGCAGCAACGGCTCGCCACCCGACAGGATCAGGGCCGGAACCTTGAAGGCCTTCAGGTCCTTGAGCACGCCTTCGACCTGTTCAAACGACAACTCGCCGGGGAAGTCCTTGTCGGCGGATATGGCATAGCAATGTTTGCATGTCAGGTTGCAACGGCGGATCAAATTCCAGATCACCACCGGGCCCGGCGGGTCGCGGCGGGGGCCGACGGCGCTGGGCGCGTCGATCTCTTGCAGAAATTTAGTCAGTCGAAACACGGTATTTTACTCTCCCAGAGTATTCTATCAGGCAACCAGTCTGAGTCCGGTTTTTTTCAAGATGCGGGTGCTGAACAGGATCTCGTGGGAATTGCACGCATCGCCCAGAATTCCGGCGATTTCATTGGCATGGGCGACGACCTCGTCACGGTCGTGACCGTGGGCCATACAAAACAGGTTATACGGCCAATCGGGCAGATTGCGCGGCCTGTGATAACAGTGCGAAACGAAATCCAGCTCGCCGACGGTACGGCCCAGTTCGGCAATGCGGTCGTCGTCCACATCCCAGACGGTCATGCCGTTGGCGGTATAACCAAGACGATAATGATTGGGTACGACGCCGATGCGACGAATGACACCGGCTTCCATCATCCGGTGCATGCGATGGATGACCTCGTGGGTATCGATGGCGACTTCCATGGCAACCGCATCATAGGGGCGCAACGACAGGCCAAGGCCTTGCTGGGTGGCGACAATAATGCGCCGGTCGATATCATCAAGCCAGACGGCGTTGTCATTTTGCTTTTCCGCACTCATCTCAGACCTCGAATTTCAGGCCGATGAAAAACTCGTCGATCTTCGGCATGTTAGCCACGCTTAACCCCGTCGCCGCCTCGATCTCGGCAATCACCTCGGCGATGCGTTCCGGCGTTTCCGTGGCAACAACGAACCACATGTTGAAGGCGTGGTCGCGTTCGTAATTGTGGGCGACTTCATCGAAACCGTTGACGATATCGGCGATGCGATCGAATTCCGCGACCGGCACTTTCATCGCCGCCAGGGTCAGACCGCCGCCCATCTTTTCGGCATGGTACATGGGCCCGAAACGGCTGAGCACGCCGTCGTCCAGCATCCTCGAAATTCGGCCAAGAACCTCCGGGCCTTCGATGCCGAAGCGTTGCCCAAGCTCGTCGAAGGGTTCTTCGACAAGCGGGAAACCGCCTTGCAGATTATTGATGATGGCCCGGTCCAGATCGTCAAACCGGATTGTCTCGTTATCATTCATGCCACCGACTCCAGAGTACGCGGCGCGGCTGCATAATGGGCACCGCGCTGCTTGAACCGCCGGGCGCTGAACAGGACGTCATGATTGATGTCGTGCAAGCCACACGTGTCGACCATTTGATCGATTTGGTCGAGCACCGTGGCGCGTTCGCGGCCATGGACCATGCAAAACAGGTTATAGGGCCATTCCGGCAGGCGGCGCGGGCGCTGGTAACACAGGGTGACGAACTCAAAACTGCCCAGACATTCGCCCAGTTCATCAATGCGGTCGTCGGGAACATCCCAGACGGTCATGGCGTTGGCCCGGTAGCCCAGTTCATGATGGCGCACAATCAGTCCGAACCGCTTGATCACCCCGCCATCAATCAGCCCCTTGAGGGACTGGATGACGCTGCCTTCATCCATACCGATGCTATCGCCGATATCGCGGTACGGACGTGCGCTTATGGGCAGCCCGTCGGCAATGGCGGCGATCAGCAAATTGTCGTGTTCGGTCAGGTCCATTTCAACTTAAATCCCAAATCAAGATGGTAATCTTGCAACATTGGCAAGTTCAGCACCTTGATTTTGGTCAGGCCTTCGATTTCAGACAGCGCATCGGTGACGGCCTGTTTGTCCGGCCCGGTGACAACGAACCACAGGTTCAACCGGTGCTCGCGTTCATAGTTGTGGTTGACGGCATCGAAGCTGCTGACCAGATCGGCAACCTCGGTCAGGCGGTCTTCGGGAACGGCCATGGCGGCCAGCGTACTGTGGCCAACGGCACCGGGTTTGATGACGGCCCCGACTCGCGACAGGGTGCCAGATTGGGCAAGTCCTTTAAGCGCCTCGATCACCTCGTCTTCGGTGCATCCCAGTTTTTCAGCGACATCGGCATAGGGCCGGGCGGTCAACGGAAAATCCCGTTGAAATTCGTCGAGGAGTTTTTTGTCGATGTCGCTCACAAACCGATCCTGTGGGCCCGGGCGGAAAAGAAGATGCCGCTGGGTTTAAGCGCTGGCAGGCTTGTGACTTCTTTCATGGTGGCGGTGTCATAGACTTTCAGCGTGTCGAGATCGCGCACCGAGGTCCAGACTTGTTCGCCACGCGGCGTGAATTCCATGTGCAGGACGCCCTTGCCCGGCTTCAACGTCTTGATCAGTTTACGGGTCGCCACATCGATGATTTGCAGGGTGTCGTTATTGGGGACCGCAAAGTTGACCCAGACATGACGACCATCGGGGCGCGCCATAACGAACACCGGCTGGCCGTGCACCGGGATGCGCCCGACCTGTTTCCAGCTTTCCAGATCGACAATCAGAACCTCGTGCAGCCCGACGGCGGGAACAAAGGCCAGACCATCGGCCACCGCCCAGCCTTCCAGATGCGGCATTTTGTATACCGGCAATTTTTTCTCGCCACGGCCATAACCATCGAGAATACGGGTAACGCCCGCGTCCATGTTCCACATATCCAGCATCGCCATGCCGTCCTCGCCGAACAGTCCGGCGATGTAATAGCGCCCATCGGGCGTGATCAGCCCGTCATAGGGTTGATGGCCGATGTCGGTGAACTTGGTGATTGCTGGCGAGGCCGGGACCGACATATCGACGACCCAGATTTCATCGCTGTCATAAAGGCCGAAGACAAATTTTTGTCCCGGCGCATCGACCAGCCCGACGGTTTTCGACCCGGCCGGAATATCGGCGACCAGCGCCAGTGTCTCGGCATCGAAAATCTTGACGCCGCCAGGCTTGTAATTGGAAACGGCGACCAGCGTGCCGTCTTGGGAAATCGCGCCGCCAATCGAATTGCCGCCTTGAATGACACGCCCGGCAATGCTGCCCTTTAACATGTCGATCTTGCTCAAGCCCCCGTCGCGGCCAAACACATAGGCATAGCGTTCATCGCGCGAATATACGGCGGACGCATGGGAAAGGTCGCCCAGCCCTGTAACCCGGGCCAGTTGTGTGTGGGTGGTGGTCTCGACGATCAGCGCCGAGCCGTCGGCCCGTTCGATGACCAGTCCCAGATCGCCGGTGGCGCGCATGGTCTGGCTGGTACATGCCGCAAGCAGCAGGGCTGTGAGCATCACGGATATTTTTTTCATTATTTTCTCCATGTTCCTTGCTTGATGGCGCGGACCATCCAGCGGACTTCGTCTTCTGTAAACAGGGCACGCCACGGCGGCATCGGGGTGCCGGGCATGCCGTCGAGAATGATTGCCGTCAGATCATCGTCGCTGCGCCCGGCCATGGTTTCGGGCAGCAACGGCGAGCCGAGGCCCCCTTTACGGGTCAAACCATGGCACGAGCCACAATCATGTTTCAGGAAATACAGCAATTCAACTTGCCTGTCCGACGACGGTTCGGCAGCAACAGGAAACGCCGACATTATAATAAGTAGAGCGATCGCTACCGCTCTAGGCAGTGCGTTCGACCTCTTTGGGGAACTGCAACGCGCCATTGGCGTCTTCATAGGGTAACTCCTGCCAGTTCAGTGTCTCGGCGATGCCGACGACCCTGCCGACAACGATAAGCACAGGTGCTGGAAGGTCAAGATCAACGACCAGTTCGGGCAGGTTTCCAAGAGTGCCTATGCACTGGCGCTGGTCATCGGATGTACCCTTGGAAATGGCGGCCGCGGGTGTATCTGCGGGCAGACCTTCGGCCATCAGGTTGGTCGCTATTTCAGGCAAATTCGACAGCCCCATATAAAAGACCAATGTTGTCTGTTCATCGGCCAGGCTTTTCCAGTTCAGATCAAGGCCAACCCCGGCCTGGGCATGGCCAGTAACGAAGCGTACGCCCGTCGACAAACCGCGATGGGTCAACGGCATACCGAGCGCCGCGCTGATGCCGGACGCCGCGGTAATCCCCGGCACCATTTCAAAGCCAACGCCGTGGTCGGTCAGGTATTCGGCCTCTTCACTGCCGCGCCCGAAAATGAACGGATCGCCGCCCTTCAGGCGGACCACCGTATGGCCGCTTTCGGCCATGGTGACGAGCAGTGCATTGATGTCTTCTTGTGGCAGGTGATGATTGCTGGCCGCCTTGCCGACATATATACGGGTCGCGCCCGGCTCTATCATGTCGAGAATTTCCTGGCTGACCAGACGGTCGTAAACGACGACATCGGCCTTTTTCAGAACGTTCAGCGCCTTCACGGTCAACAACTCGGGGTCACCGGGACCGGCACCTACTAAATATACTTTTGATGCGCTGTTCTTCATTGCCTTCACCTTGTTCTTTGCAGCCGACAAAACGACGACGCCGATGGGTGCGTTCCTGTCTTGTTTACCCCCAAGAACGTCCCGGCGAATTGATCAAGATCAAAGCACATTTATGCGCTGTGCTTTAGACAGGTAACGATACGCTACAACAAGACTTTTCGTTCGCCAAAACAGAGGAGATATTCATGAGATCCCCCATAGCCTTTCTTTCCTTAGTGGGACTGGCTTTTTGCTTTTCTATAGGTGCGGCCCCCATGGTATCGGCGGCCGAACTTAAAATGTCGGAAAAGGACTTCGAAGAAGCCAAGAACCTATACTTCCAACGTTGCGCAGGTTGCCACGGTGTGCTCCGCAAGGGCGCGACCGGTAAAAACCTGGAGCCCAAAAACACCACCAAGCTGGGTCAGAAAAAACTCGAACGCATCATAACCCTGGGTACCGAAGGGGGCATGAACAACTTCGACGATCTGTTCAGCAAAGACGAAATCAAAAAGCTGGCAACCTATATCCAGCTGCCTGCGCCGCCGCCCGCCGAAATGGATCTGGCGACCATGAAAAAGCGCTGGAAAACGTACATCAAGCCGGCGGATTATCCGAGCAAGCCGATGCACAATCTGAACTGGGAAAACTTCTTCCTGGTGATTTTGCGTGACGCCGGCAAGATTGGCGTTATTGATGGCGACACCAAGAAAATCGTCACCAAGCTCGATACCGGCTACGCCATTCACGTGTTGAAGGAATCATCTGACGGTCGCTTCTGGTACACCCAGGGTCGCGATGGCCTGATGTCCAAAATTGACCTGTGGATGAACCCGCCGAAAGTTGTGGCCACCGCGCAGATTGCGTCGGATGCCCGCGATGTGGCGGTCTCTCATTACGGTGAATGGAAAGACAAATACGTCATCGGTGGCGGATACTGGCCGCCGCACTTTGTCATTCTTGATGCCAAAACAATGGAACCGTTGAAGGTGGTTTCGACCCGTGGCGTTAATGTTGACGGCGAGTACGTCAACGAAGCCCGCGTCGCCGCTATCTACAACACTCCGCATGCGCCGACATGGATTGTCGCCGTAAAGGAACTTGGTCAACTGTGGCAGGTCGATTATTCCGATCTGGACAATCTGCGCATTGAGCAGATTAACAGTCACAAGTTCCTGCACGACGGATTCTTCGATCCGACGCAGCGGTACTTCCAGATCGCGGCTAATGCCTCGAACCGGATTGAAGTCATGGACTCGGTAACCCGTAAGTTCGTTGCTTCCATCGAAACCGGTACGAAACCGCACCCCGGTCCGGGCGCCAACTGGGTTGATCCCAAGTGTGGTCCGGTAGCCGGAACTGTCCATCTGGGCGAAGGCAAGGTGACTGTTTGGGGCAACGATCCCAAGGGTCATCCTGATAACGCCTGGAAGATCTGCTACAAGACGGCAACCGATGGCGCGGGACTGTTTATCCGCACCCATCCGAACTCGCCATATGTCTTCGCAGACCAGACCAAACATCCGGATATCGATGTCCAGCAAAGCATCAAGGTCATCGACAAGAAAACCGGCAAAGTCTTCAAGACCATCCGTGTCACCGAACAAGAAAATGCACTCGCCGTGCATTCCGAGTTCAACGACGACGGTTCTGAAGTCTGGGTCTCGGTATGGGTCCGTGGCGGCAAGAAGAACTGGTTGAAGGGTGAAATCGTGGTCTATGACTCGAAGACCCTGAAAGAAAAGGCTCGTATCAAGGGTCTGGAAACGCCAACCGGCAAGTTCAACGTCTATAACCGCGTCCATCATGTGACCTAAGTAACGGCCTTTGATGGAGTTAAATTTGGAGGCGGACAACACAATAAGTTGCCCGCCTCCTTTTTAAAGATTTTCAATAAGACCCGCTTCAATAAAAACAAGGTGACAAAGTCATGATCAAACGTTTGTGGAAATGGTTCTGGTCACCGACGTCGCGCTTTAGCCTGGGTGCACTTGTCGTTGCCGGCGGCATTGGCGGCGTTATCTTCTGGGGCGGCTTTAACACCTTCATGGAATACACCAATACTCTGGAATTCTGTGTCTCGTGCCATGAAATGGACCAGATGGTCTATCAGGAATACAAGAAAACCGTTCACTACAAGAACCGCACCGGTGTGCGCGTCGTTTGCTCGGACTGCCATGTGCCGAAAGAATGGGGCCCGAAACTGATCCGCAAGATCAAAGCCAGTAGAGAGTTGTGGCACAAAATGCTCGGCACCATTGATACACCTGAGAAATTCGAGGCTAAGAGACTGGAGCTGGCGCAAAACGTCTGGGCCTCGATGGAGGCCAGTGATTCCCACGAATGCCGTAATTGCCATACCTATCACGCCATGGATTTCAAGAAACAGTCACGCCGCGGTCGGGAAAAAATGCAAAAGGCCATGGAAAAGGGCAAGACCTGCATCGAATGCCACAAGGGTATCGCCCACAAACTGCCGAAAGGCATGGAGGATGAGGACGACTGATGGCGGACTAACGCATAATGCCTGATAGGCTTAAGCATAATTGCCATCAAACTGCTGGGAGCAAGGGAATGAAAGTAACCGTCAACAGGAACCCGTACCGCACATTGTCTGCCGCAATTCTGGCCGCAGCGCTGGTGTTGCTGACAACCACCGGAACCATATCCACCGCCACCGCCCAAGAGAGCAAAGACGCCAGTGACGCGCCGCCAAGCAGCGTCACCCACCAGATGTATCTGGATATGAAGCTGGGCAAGCTGAACATCCACGGCGACAACGCGGTCGTCGAGGCGCTGGTCCTGCAACGCAATATCCCGATTACATACGATTACATCGCGACCTTGATGCGCACCCCCAATGCATTCGGCAACGGGCCAGCGTGTATTGTCTGTCACAGTTCCAACAACCCGGCGAAAAGTTATCGCGGGCTTGACCTGTCCAGCTGTGAAGGAATCCTGAGAGGCGTCACCGAAGAGCCGCCGCGCAACATCATCACGCCCGGCAATCCTGAGAACAGCCTGCTGGTCAGCATGATCCGCAACAACCGGATGCCGCTGGGTGTGCCGTTCTTCAGCCCGGTCAACACCGACAGCATCACCGCCATCAAGGACTGGATCGACAAGGGTGCCAAGAACGACGAGAACTTCAACACCAACATCCTGCCGCTGTTCAGCAAGGAAGATGCCTTTGGCGGCGATGTCCCGTGCATCGAGTGTCACAAATCATTCCGCGACCCGCCAAGCTTTAACGAGGTCAACCTGAGCAGTTACGAGGCGATCATGAAGGGTGCCTGGTCGAAGACGCGCGGCAAGGAAGGACGCCCCGGGCTGCCCATCGTGGTGCCATTCGAGTCAGCCGATAGCTCGCTGTACCGTCGCCTGACGTCAAATCGCATGCCACCGGGGGTCGATCCCGGCGAAGACAGCAACCATCCCAACACCCAGCTATTGATGCGCTGGATCGAACAAGGAGCCTGGTGCAAATAAGGACATTTAAGGAAGACAACGGTTCAACACAGGAGGAGGAAATATTATGCAAATATCCAACATTAAACGGTTGATATTCGGCACCATGGCGGTGGCCTTCGTCGTCGCGATGACGGCGGGTACCATTAGCCCGGCACAGGCCGAAGACGATTCCAAAATCGCCCATGGTGGGCTGCTGTATGACAAGTGGTACGGCATCACCGAGGGCGACATTCCGCGCAAGACAAACGCGTCTTACCCGACAACTGCCAAGAAAAAAGGCAAGACCACCTGGCGCTGCAAAGAATGCCACGGTTGGGATTATCGGGGCGTCGATGGTGCATATGGCGACACATCGAACAGCCATCACACCGGCCTGAAGGGTATTCGTGGAGCAGCTGGCATGGACCCGGCGAAAATCGTCGCTTCCCTTAAGAGCGCCACCCATGGCTATACGTCCGATATGATGACCGACATGGAGTTCAACAACCTTGCCATGTTCGTCAGCAAGGGTCAGGTCGACATGAGCAAGATCATCGACGGTAAGATGATTAAAGGCGACAAGGTCCGTGGCAAGAACCTGTACAGCACCATCTGTGCCGGTTGCCATGGCGACGACGGCAAGAAAATCAAGGACATGCCGCCGCTCGGCGAAGTTGCCAAGGCGAACCCGTGGGAGACCATTCACAAGATCCGCAATGGTCAGCCGGGCGAAAAAATGCCGGCACTGAGAGCATTGCCGCTTGATGTGTCTGTCGATATCGCTGCCCACTCGCAGACGCTGCCGGAATAAGGCTTGAAGGTTTTCGTCGCCTGACCAAATATAGGTGGTCAGGCGGCGACTGCCGCCTTGGTTGTAAGGCAGAGGAACCAACCATGTTCAAACGCGCGCCCACTGCCCTGTCGGCACTGGTCTTCGCCGCCGCATCTGTGGTGGCGTTTCCCGTTTATGCCGACGAGGCAGAAACCAAAATGATTTGCGACAAGGCCGAAAAGGCCTATCAGTCGTTTGATAAGGAATATCACGCCAAGCCGGGCGAGGTGGCGGTGTTGATGTACAAGTACACCTTTTGCCCGCCCACCGTGACGGTCAAGCCGGGAACCACCGTGCGCTGGATTAATGTCGAGAAACGGACCAGCCACAGCGTCTGGCTGAAACAGCAAGGTCAGGATGAATCCGAACGACTGTTCCCGGAAGAATCCTGGTACTTCACCTACACGGAACCCGGCAGTTATCCTTACCTGTGCGGTCCGCACTGGGAAAAGGAAGGCATGATCGGCACGGTCACCGTCGCCCCCTAGTCTGCTGCCATTTCACGCCCGTCATCGCGCATAACCACATATATCGCCGGAATCACCAGCAGCGTCAGCGCCGTCGATGACGCCAGCCCAAAGACCAGCGAAATCGCCAGACCCTGGAAAATCGGGTCGGGCAGGATAAACGCACCGCCGATCATGGCCGCGACCGCGGTCAGGAAAATCGGCTTGAAGCGGATAGCGCCTGCCGCCAGCAAAACCTCGCGCAAGGGGTCGCCCGTGCCTTGGCGCTGGCGAATGAAGTCAACCAGCAGGATAGAGTTGCGCACGATAATACCGGCCAGCGCGATGAAGCCGATCATCGAGGTGGCGCTGAACGGAGCACCCAGCATCCAGTGGCCGAGCATGATGCCGATCAGG
>Ga0233430_1000483_pt1 | contig 73064 bp, 70 predicted proteins | sample SI_118_April2016_2_FD_179883 | JGI IMG/M metagenome (GOLD analysis project Ga0233430, IMG submission 179883) | Seawater microbial communities from Saanich Inlet, British Columbia, Canada - SI_118_April2016_150_MG | ecosystem: Environmental > Aquatic > Marine > Inlet | place: Canada: British... | reverse complement strand
TCGGCTTCGGTGCCGTGCTGCTGCGCGGTCTCGGCCTGCTTGAAGACTTGAATTTTAGCGAACGATTGGCCTGGGGTTTTGCCATAGGCTATGGAACGCTGGGCTGGCTGCTGTTCTTTCTTGGTGTCGCAGATCTGTTCTCAGCCCCGGTGTTGCTGGTCCTGCTGGGGGCCGGGGTGCTTGGCCTCGGGGTACTGAAGGGCTCCAGCGTAGAAACAGGCGCCGCCTGGAATGTGCTGGACAAGGCGTTGCTCGCGCTGATTATCCTGGCGATGACATTTGATCTGCTGGAAGGGCTTGCCCCACCGGCGGACGCTGACTCGCTGGCTTATCACTTTGCTTTGCCGAAAATGTTTTTGGGCGAAGGCGGACTGTCTTTCGTTCCGCGTGCACTGGATGGTGCGGTGCCCCTGCTCAATCAAATGACATATATCCCGGCGTTGGCGCTGGGCGGTGAGCGAGCGATGACGCTGTGGACGATGGTGTCCGGATGGGGCGCATCGGCTTTGCTGTATGTGATCGCTCGGCGCTTTCTCGACAGGCGATTTTCCCTTGTTGTAGCACTTGTTTTTCTAACCACGCCAGCGGTCGTCTACAGTGGCGGCAGCGGTCATGTGGAGGTGCGCAACGCCCTGTTCGCTCTCGTCGCCGCCATTTCGGTGGCGAATGCGGTCCGGGGAGATGATTTGCGTCACGCGGCGCTGGCCGGGCTGGCAGTTGGGTTTTTCATGGCCGGGAAATATATTGGCCTGCTGTTTGCCGCCGCCTGTGGGTTGGCGATTCTGGCGCAACGCCGTTGGTTTATTCATGGCTTGGTGCTGACTCTCGTCGCCGTCGTCGCCGGGGGGCAATGGTATGTCTGGAACTGGGTGCACACGGGCGATCCAGTGTTTCCGATGCTGTTTGGCATGGTTGATTATTCAAGCGTTCCGTTCTGGGATGCCGATCAACACGCAGCCCTGCAACAACAATTCACCCGCGATGAGCAAGCGGTCTCTGTCAACCCGTTCTGGCTTGTCGGCTATCCGTTTCTGGCGACTTTTGCCGGGCCAGCTCAGTTTGAGTCCGGACGCACTGGCTTTGGTCCTTATATTCTGTTGGTGCTGCCGTTTGCGCTAGCCGGGGTGTGGCGATATCGCGCACGACTAAGGCAACACCCGTTGTTGATCGTTGCCGTGGTTGTGCTTGTTTTATACGTGCTGTGGTTCACGCTCAGCGGCTCACAAAAAATTCGCCATATTTTGCCGGTACTGCCGTTGTTGTTACTGGTCATTACCGTCGCCGCTGAACGCTGGGCGCGTCATGCGGGCTTGATGAAACCGCTGGCAGCGGCCGTTGCGTTAACGCTTGGCCTACAGCTGGCTGGACACGGCCTGCATGCACTGAACTATGCGAAGCACGCATTTAGCGATGAAACGCGTGAAGAGTTTTTTCAACGTAATGTTCATTCCTATGGTGTGGTTCCATGGATTAACGCCAACTTGACGGAAGGGGATAAGCTGTATCTGACTGGCAGACAATTAAACTATTTGCTTGATGTTCCTTATTACTACGCCAGCGTGACGCAGGAAGGTGGGGTCGATTTGAGGCCCGAGGCGATTGATGAGAAGCTGTTTTTGAAACAAATCATTGGGCAAGGCGTTACGCATCTTCTGGTCGGCGAAATAGGAGTCGACGCCGGACCCGCGTCGTCGTTCCGTATGTGGCGATCATTACTACAAAGGGGATGTCTGGGGGTCGTTGGAACGGTAGACGCCTGGGGAATTGGTTCTCGAACACTGGGGGGCAAGGTGGCGACCCGGTTGAATGTGTTAAAAATCAACGACCCGGTATGTGACCGCTAGGCCTCGTCGGTTTCCGACAAGGCGGCGCTGGCTTCGTGGTATTCGGCGTCGATATTGACGTTCCACGGATCGTAATCGCCGGTGCCCAGCGCCGTACGGGCTGCTAACAGGCCGGTGGCGATGGCGTGATCCTGATTGTTGTATTTGAACATGCCGGACCGTCCGATCGGCAGGAAGTTTTCGAACTGGCTGATCCAGGCGCGGATAATATCGACCTTGGCTTCACTATCCTGATCAATAACCGGATAGGCTTTTTCCGAACGCACGACGAAGCCGCTGATAAACTGATCCGCCTGTGTGGTCCCCATGGCAACCATTTCATCGACCGCAAATTTGACCAGTTCGTCGTCGGACATGGACCAGATATCATCGCCCTTGAAGGTGAAGTATTCGACGGTGACCGGGCTGATGTCATCGCCATCGGCCATGAATTCAGAAAAGTTCTTATAGTTGGCGATGCGCGCCATTCGGATGTCCGGCGAATGGATGTAGATCCAGTTGTCGGGAAACGGTACACCGCGCATTTTCAACTGCACGCCGATATGATCGCGATAGCGTAGCGAGCGGCTGGCCTCCATAACCTCGGCAGGCGGCGGCGGATCCATCATTTCCAGCAGTTGCGTCAATGGTGCACTGCCCAGGAAGTAATCGCCATCGATGGACTTTTCCTCGCCGTCATCGGTGATAATGGCGCTGACCTTGCCGTCTTTATGAATGATCTTTTGGGCCGGGCTGTTCATTGCGATGGTGCCGCCACGCTTTTCGATGACATCGGCCATTTTCTCATACAGCTGCCCGGCGCCCAGGCGCGGGAAGACAAATTCATCGACCAGGGTCTTGATGACTTTTTTACGGGCTCCGAACAGGGCATTCAGAATTGCCTGTATCAGGTTCAGGCTTTTGATGCGCTGGGCCGCCCACTGGCTGGAAATTTCCGTACACGCGATGCCCCAGACCTTTTCCGTATAGGTCTTGAAGAAGGTTTTATACAGGCGCTCGCCGAACTGGTTGGTGATCCATTCTTCGAAATTGCGGGGCTCGAACGGGCTCAGGCGATGACGCAGCCGCGCCTTGGCATAACTTCCCAGCGTCGCAAAACTGTTGAAGATGCCCATGCCGAGCAGGGCGTTGACCGGTGATAAGGGGTAGTTGAAATACTTGCCCTTGTAATAGATGCGGGTCAGGCGCTTGACGTGCAGGGTGTCCTCGGCGACGACATCGTCGAACAGTTTGATGACTTCCTGGTTGCCGGTGAAAAAGCGGTGCGGGCCGACATCGAACAGGCAGCCGTCAAAGGCCATGGTCCGGGCCAGTCCACCGACCTGACCAGAGGCTTCTAAAACAGTGGCTTTCTGGCCTTCGGACGTCACTTCATACGCCGCGGCCAGTCCGGACGGCCCGGCGCCGATAATCACGATATTCTTGCTCATGGGTTCAGTCGGGACCCTGGAAATATTTCAGTTGCGATGGTTTACCACTAGGCTCCCGAAGGGGCCAGTTTTTGTTTCCAAGCAAGCGCCGTTGAAATCAGGGTATCGACATCGGAATATTTCGGGGTCCAGCCGAATTCGTCATGGATGCGCGTGCATTCGGCGACCAGTTCCGGCGGATCGCCATCCCGTCGCGGCCCAATGGTGTAACTTGGCCGTTTACCTGAGTTGCGCTCGACCGCATCGATAATTTCCAGTACCGACGTCCCGGTGCCGGTGCCCAGGTTGTACGAGCCACCCCGGTGGCCGTCGAGCAAGGCCTTCAGGGTCGATATGTGCGCCGTCGCCAGATCGGTAACGTGGACATAATCGCGCACACAGGTGCCGTCGGGCGTTGGGTAATCGTCGCCGAAAACCGTCAGCGCCGCATCCGGCTCCAGCGCGGCATCGATGGCCAGCGGAATCAAGTGAGTTTCCGGTTTGTGCAATTCGCCAATGTCGCCGTCTGCATCGGCACCGGCAGCATTGAAATAGCGCAAGATCATCGACTGGAAATCGTGGGCGCTGGCATAATCGGCAAGTACGCGCTCGACCATCAGCTTCGATGCGCCATATGGATTGACCGGGTTCTGCGGGTAATCTTCAGGAATCGGCGAGACATCGGGGACGCCGAATGTCGAACATGTGCTCGACAGGATGAACTTGTCGATCCCGACCCGGAACATTTCCTCAAGCACCACCAGCGCCCCGCCGACGTTGTTGCGATAATACATAGCGGGCTCGTCGACGGATTCACCAACATAGGCATAAGCAGCGAAATGCATGACGGCGACCGGCTTGTGTTGTTCAAGAACGGATGCGACGCGCTCGCGATCCAGAATATCGCCTTTTTCCAGCGGCCCCCACTTAACGGCCCAGTCGTTACCACGTTCCAGATTATCATAAGTGACCGGCAGGAAACCGGCCGCCGCGATTTCCTTGCACGCGTGTGATCCGACATATCCGGCTCCGCCGGTGACAAGAACTGTATCAGTCAACGAATCGCTCCCCCGTTTAAAAGCTTTGTCACCTTACTATATGTTTTTCCAGCCTGCCACTTGCCGTGGCGGGCTTTTTTTTTGTTCGGCGGGGATGCGGTTGGTATGATGCCGATTACGATATGGGAGATTCTGATTTGTGTGGAATAGCGGGTCTGGTCTGGTCTGATAAGGGACGTGTTGACGGTGCCCCGGCGTCGGTGCGTGCGATGACGGCGGAATTGAGTCACCGTGGTCCCGACGCGGACGGTTTTTGGCATTGTGACAACGCTGCCTTTGGTCATCGCCGCCTGTCGATTATCGACCTGACGACCGGTGATCAGCCGATGCAATCTCCGACGGGGATGGTCGTCACCTATAACGGAGAAATTTATAATTTCGTCGAGCTGCGCGAAGAACTGGAAGACGAGGGGCTGACCTTTAAAACCAACAGTGACACGGAAATTCTGCTCGCTCTTTATGAACGTGATGGCGAAAAATGCGTTGATCGTTTGAACGGCATGTTTGCCTTTGCCATATGGGATGCATCTCGTCATCGCCTGTTTATGGCTCGCGACAGGCTTGGAAAGAAACCGTTCTATTATATGAAAACGAACGGGGTTCTGGCATTTGCTTCGGAAATCAAGGCGTTACTGGCATGGACAGGCGCGGCGGAGCAGGATGTCGATGTACGTTCCTTAAGTGATGTTCTGACGTTCGGCTATGTGCTGACCCCGAAAACCATGTTCAAGGGCATACGCCGGTTGCCTGGCGGCCATTCAGCTATTTATGACCCTAAAGCAGACAAGCTGGAAATCAGTGAATACTGGAATCCGGCAACCCTGTTCAATGCGCCGCCAAGGCCATATGACGCGGCGGCACAAGAAGAGTTCCGCGCCTTATTTGAAGACGCGGTGCGAATTCGGCTGCGATCCGATGTGCCCTTGGGTGGATTTCTCAGTGGTGGTGTTGATTCATCGGCGATAGTTGCGGAAATGGCGAAATTGTCTGATATGCCGCCGAAAACGTTCACCGTCGGTTTTGATGATGCCAGTTTCGATGAGACCCCTTATGCAAAGACCGTCGCCGATCATCTGGGCGTGCCGTTCAAGGTGCTTGAGCAACCGGACGCCTCGGCATCAACAATGTCACACCTTGTCTGGCATCTGGACGAGCCGTTCGCTGACACGTCGATCCTACCGACCTGGAAATTGAACGGAGCAGCCGCGAGGGAAGTCAAAGTGGCGTTGTCAGGCGATGGGGGTGATGAATTGCTGGCGGGCTACCCAACCTATCGGGCCGACGCTTATTATGCTTATTACCGACATGTGCCGTTGTTCATGCAGCGCGTATTGTCATGGCTTGCTAATAAAATATTGAAGCCGTCCTACGGCAAGGTCAGTTGGGACTACAAGGCGCGGCAATTTCTTGGCGCCCATGGTCTTTCAACGGAGCACGCGCACTTGTGGTGGCGGGTGATTTTTTCCGAAGACGAAAAGCGCCGGATGCTGTCTCCCACGGTGTTGGCGGAGTTGGGTGATTATGACCCATTGAAGGAAGCGGCACGATTTTTCCAGCGGGTGCAGGGGGCCAGCTTTCTCAATCAGACCCTTTATGTGGACATGAAGACGTGGCTTGAAGACGATATTCTGGTTAAGGCCGACCGCATGAGCATGGCCAATTCGCTGGAGGTTCGTTCGCCATTTTTGGATTACCGGGTGGTCGAACTGATGGCCGGGATTGAAGACAAGGCCAAGCTAGACGGTGGCATCGCCAAGGTTGCCCTGAAGGACATGATGCGGGATGTCTTGCCAGAAGGCACCATTCGCAGGCGGAAACAGGGTTTTAACGCGCCGTTTCAAGGCGGCGATGGTGCGGTTTTGGGAACCGCCGGTTTTGGTGATTTGTTTAAAGAAGATTTTGTAATCGATCCCAAAACCGAGGACGTAACATTCAAGTCATTCGTGCTGTCAGTATTGAAGCCGTGGTTGGGAATGGCCCGAACGTTTCAAGCTGGTGGCCGGTGGCGGTGTGCGGATGACTAGTTTTCTGGTTTTTTGAAAACAAACTCTACTTCTTCGAAGCCACCGACCCAGAAGCACCAAATTCTGGAGCAGGCGTAAGGAGACAGATTGCCAAAGAAGTCAAATATCTGGCCCAAGGCGGAGCCGAGAAAGTATTGAACAGGACTGAGGGTTTCTTTTTTCAGGTATGGCTGCGCGAACCAGCAAAGCTTGACCTTTTGGATGTCAAAATCGATGCCTGTATAACCACCAGTAAAATTTTTCTGAAAATATAGAGGGTAAGAGACGTCGAATCCTCTTTTATGATCCCAGTGAGTAAAGCCTCTGGAAAAATGCGGAACCCGCATGTGCAGAATCCCCCCCGGCTTAAGGATTCTGTGAATTTCTCCCATTACCTTGATTTGATTGTCGAGATGTTCAAATAGATGATCCGCTTCAACAAGTTCGAAGTGACTGCCCGGAAGATCGTATGGAAACTCGCTCAGATCAACGACCTGGTCAGCTTTTGCATTCGAATCACCGTCAATATTAAAAAACCCATCTTTGGGGTACTGCCCGCAGCCAAGGTTTAATTTCTCAGTCAGAGTTGATGAACTGTCGTCGCTGTACATTGGGGATATCTATGCCGTGTTTTATTTCAAAAGGATTAAGTCTCTCAAATGTCCGCTTAAGGTATCAGAAGCGGGCACTTCAAGAAAGACTTCAGGAACCATTTAACGGAGGGTTATAGGCCAATTGCATGTGCGGGTCTGTTAGTGTTAGATACAGTTCTTACAATGGTTTATCAGACAGATGGATAACGAGAGGCCGCATTAACAATGGTAATAGAAGAAAGCCATTCAGGCATCTCTTTCATCGTTCCCGTTTATAACGAGGCGGGTGCGATTGTTGATACGCTGGAACGGTTGCATAAAACCTTGAAGGCAACAGGCAGGCCATTTGAAATTATCGCCGTTGATGATGGATCATCTGATGAGTCAGGGGCGCTGGCCGAAGGATGTAATGGCGTTCGTGTTGTTCGCCATCCGGTTAATTCCGGTTACGGACGGACTCTGAAAACAGGCATCCTTGGCGCAAGGTACGACTGGATTGCCATAGCCGATGCTGACGGCACCTATCCAATCGAAGAGCTGGACAGTTTGATCGAACGTATGGATCAAGGGTTTGACATGGTTGTCGGCTGTCGTCAGAACGTGCTGAAGTTGGACCGTCCTTTGAAAAGGATGTTTCGTCGTACGTTTATTGGTGTCCTCAGCTTTCTTCTTAACCAACGCATCGAAGACCCAAACAGTGGCTTCAGAATTTTCAAGCGCGACTTGGCAATGGAGTACTTCCCGTTCCTGTGCGACGCTTTTTCATTTACAACCAGCCTGACTGTGTTTGCCTTTGGCAGTGGCTATCGGTTCGTGTCATATGTGCCGATTACTTACGAAGTGCGAACCGGTGATAGCAAGGTGCGTCATGTTCGCGATTCAATGCGCACCGCCCAGCTGATCGTGCAAGGGATTACTTATAGCAATCCAGTGAAATTCTTTTTAATGCTTGCCGTGGCGTTTCTTGGCGGGGTCGCGGTCCCTGCGGGAATTTTGTCATTGGTAGACGTCACCTGGGCCAATTACTTCTTTGTCACGGGCGTCACCGTTTCAGTTCTTGTGGGAATGGGCGTGATGTGTGACACGATCCGTATTGCGATAACACGAGCCTCACGAATTGATGGCGATCAAAAACCATTGGCTCAGGCGTTACCGGAAGAACGAGACTAGGCCTTGGCGACATTCCCAATGTGTGCGCCATACATGGCGACAATAAAGGGAACCAAAAAGCTTGCCGCCATTAAGTCGCCGATTTGCGCGCCCAATAAAAACACAGTCAGGTAAATTCCGGCGAGCACAATAAAGCGCCGTCCCATGTCGCAGCTCCATGCTCGTCCGACAATATAAAGTGCCGGTAATAGAAAAATGAAAATCTTGAACAGGTTCAGCATGACATAGGGAAGCGGCCATTTATCAAGATGGAAAATGGTCAAGAATGCGGCCCCTCCCTCTACCGTGGGTGTGATGAAATGAGAGATGTTGTAGGTTGCGGGGGCGGCAAAAAAACCGAAGTTGAAGGTTATTAACAAAAGTGGCCCGGCAACGAACGGAATCCATGCCCGTCGCCGACCCCAGTTAATAATAAGATATATGACCCCCATCCCGGCACCAGTTTCTCGATTTGCAACAGCTATAGCCAAAACGATTAAAAAGGCAGCCATCTGACGTCTAAGCGCAAAATAGATAGCGGCTGCAATGCAGGTCAACTCGGTGAATGCGAAATAACCCTCGCGAATGAATGGTGTTTCCGATGACATGACGTAGTACCAGAAGAACGCAAATGCGATTAGGGCGGTTGTCGCTTCATCCTGTCTGGCTGAAAGTACCCTGAACGACAGGCACATGAAGACAAATCCGATTGTCAGCGTCACTGCCTGAAAAAAGAAGAAGGTAAAGATAACGTATTTTATCTGGTTTTCTGAAAGGCTGTTTTTTAGTGTTTCCAGGATGCCATTGACGAGAGACTTGTATGCCCACCGAAGCTTTTGGCGGTAAATGGTGTGGTTCTTTGCGCTCTGGTCATCCATGTTTTCCAGATTCATCATGACGCTGTCCAGGAATATGATGCGCTGGTTTTGAACCTGAACGGCATGTTCGATTTGGGGGTTCGTTGCGAACAATATATCCGCTTTATTCGATATTTTTATGGTTCCGTCGTAGAACAGCATCAGGAACACAGAACATAAAAAAACAAATGTTATGAATATGTTTTGTGAATTCGTCCATGCCTTGGTCATTCTGCAATCCGTCGCGTATTTGTTTGATTAGAGGGGGCCGAATATACGGATTTATGTTGGCTAAATCCATAAATGATCTATCGATAACGTTCCGGTTTAGTGATCGTTCCTCGTCGAAACGACGAAGGCCTGACAAAATGAAGCCCGTGTCCTAATATCAAATAAAGAGATAAATTTTTGTAGCCGTGCCACCCAACGAAATTTATTTTCACTCAGAATCTTAATTGGAATGTCCTCATATGCAGCATTCGGAGTGAGCAAACTAAAAAGAAAAAATTCGATTTGGTTGAACAAGGAATTGTCATAAGGCTCAATGGCCTCAACAACGAAGTCGTTGTCTTCGATCATCGTTCGCCAGCCATCCTTACTCAATACATTGATGTGCCCATAGCCGAAGGCACCGCGTGCGAGCGGCGCCAGTCCGAATGTCTTGCGAATGAAATTAATGGGGTCGTAAAAGAAGCCATAGGTATCTTTGCACGGGATAATCAGTAGCCCTCGGCCTGCGCATATGCGCCGGGCTTCTTTGATGGCCGCCGCCGGATCTTCCATGTGTTCAACCATACTTATGGAAAGGACAATGTCCGCAGTCCCGCTTTTGAAGGGCACCTGCCCGCCATCACCGCATACGAAGCGACTATCACGTCCCTCACTTGTTTTCTTGGCTGTGGCGATGGCGTTTCTTGACTGATCAAGACCAACATAATGTTCGATAAAGTGTGACAGGCCGCCAGCTCCACAACCAAGGTCATAAACCGTATCCGTTTCCGCAAAATGCTCCTTCAGAAGCTCAACAACGCGCAGCGCCGAAATGACCTTGCCGTAGCTAAGGTACTTCCATTCGATGGTTTTGATTTTCCAAACCGGGGTGAAGTCAAACAAGACGCGCCTTTCAGAAAATATCCGTGCTGTTTAGCCGTTCCGAACAGCAGGAAATGGCGACTTTAACGACGGATTTTGCTTTGCACAAACAACGTGTTCAATGTATCACCCATCAGACAATAAATCAGGTTACGAGAAAGTCGGCAGACGTTTGTTGGAATGCGGTTGAAATATGGTTGGAGCGCACCAATTTATATGCGTTACGGCGAGGCTATTATGGAGACATCGAGAATGAAAAAGAATCGGGTGGTAATGGTCTACCCGCATCAGGGGTTCTCGGGAACTTATGTCAAGCATATGCCGCTTAGCCTGCTGTATGCCTCGTCGGAACTGGTTAAGGATGGGTTTGACGTCAAAATTCTGGATACACGAACGGTTTCCGGGGACTGGCGCGACGATCTGAAAGACTTGCTCAACGATGATACCCTGTGCGTGGGCCTGAGCGTCATGTCCGGCTCGCCGATCAAGCATGCCATCCAGATCGGTCGTTTCGTCAAGTCCATTAACCCGGATATTCCCGTTGTCTGGGGGGGGCCGCACGCGACGTTTTATCCAGAAACCATTCTGCGCGATGAAGAAAGTTGTGACTTCGTTATCAGCGGCTATGCATCGGAGTCGTTTCACGACCTCGCCAAGGCGATGCAGGCGGGTGAATATCCGCGCGATGTAAACGGGGCCTGTTGGCGCGAGAACGGGGAAATCAAGACCAATCCCGATACCCAGAAAGAGTTCGAGTTCATCGATTACCGGGACATCCCCTATGACCTGATTGACGATTTTTCTCACTATGGACAGCTTGATCAGGACAAACGTATTTTCTCCATGTACAGCGCCATGGGATGCCCGTACCAGTGTACGTTTTGCAGCTCGCCCGCCCAGTACAAACCCATCAAAGGCAAAAAATGGGTTCCGCTGAAGGCCGAAGCAATCATCGACCATGTTCAATACGTGGTCGAAAAATATGACGCTAATTATATCTATTTTATCGATGACGACAGCTTTCCCAGCCTTGAACATGTAGAGGCCATCATCGACGGCATCAAGGAGAGAAACCTGCCCGTCGGCATTGGATTCCGCGGCGCGCGTATAAACGAAATCAAGCGGATGAGCGATGAGTTCCTGGAAAAACTGGCCAGCGCTGGGACTGATATCATGCATATCGGAGCAGAGTGCGGCAGCGACCGGATTCTGAAGTTAATCAAGAAGAATTGCACCCGTGACGACATCCTGGAATGCAACCGCAAGCTGGCGCGCCACCCCAGCATCACGGCGGCATACAATTTCATTATGGGAACGCCGACCGAGACCCTTGAAGAGTTAAAGATGACCCGCGACATGATGCTGAAAATTGTCGATGACCATCCGAATTGCATCATCTTTCCGCCGAACAAGTTCCGTCCGTTGCCCGGCACCGAACTATACAACATGGCCGAAGAAACCTGGGGCTACAAAATGCCGAATACGCTCGAGGCATGGTCAAACATCGAGGTTGAGGCCGATGTTTCAGACCAGTGGTATGAAAAGGGCATGGTGCAGTTCTGCAATCTGATGCTGATCGCGTCGTATTTTATCGACAACAAGGTTGCCAAGGTGACGTCAGGTAAAACGATGTTCTACAAAATGATCCGGCTGCTTAATTTCCTGTATCGACCGTTTGCCCGGTTCCGTCTGCGCCATGGCCTGACCGGATTTCTTGTAGAGTACTGGGCATACAGGGTGTTGACCCGGACGTTCGCGCGCATTCAGGGTCGACTGACAAAGGTCGCCCCGCCCGCTTGATTCGCGGACCTTAAGAGTCATCGCTCAGAATGCCGAGGTTCGTAATAAGTTTTCCAAAATACCGCTCGCCATCGATTGACCAATGATTGTCGTCATCAAACAGCAATTTGCCATCGTGTAGAATCAGGCACTCTCCTGTCTTTGCCGGACAGGTATATAGTTGGTCATTGAAGAACGGAATTGCTGTTTTATCAGCCACAGATTCAAGGAATGCATTGACCTGTATGATTTCAGACCTATCCATGCCGAACATAACTGTGTTTATGTTTTGATTGTCAGGCTTAACTAAAAGCAACGTTGGCGGGTCGTAAGGCAGCTTATTTATTCCGAACAAGACGATTTTAGCATCGGAAAGTTCGCGTATGAACTTGATATAATTTGGCACTCTGCCGACACCAAGAACGGGAATGTTGTTTGCAAAAACAATAATATCCGAATTCAATAAATAGTAATCTTTCGCCACGGCCAGTCTGCGCTCGTGGCATTCTTGCGTATCATCAATTCGGTTGCCGCGAATTGATGCGGCTATGAGAATTTTATGAACAGGGCTTGGTTTATAATTATCGTCCCTGAAGCAGTCTTCCGTGAAAAACAATTTCCGGAAATTAAAGCGAGCGCGATTATTATCGACGGACGTGAGGGCGTTAAGCATGTCGTCGGCATGGCTGTCACCGATGATCAATACGTTTGTCTTTCCGTTTGACCAGATATTCTTGTCAACGACGTTATGCTTCTCGAAATTCTCATTACTTTGCAGCCTCGAATTTTCGACATAATCCATGATATTATTATGCTTTGAGTCATAAAAACGCCATGTCCAGCCATCGGTTTGCCAAGCGTGTGCAGCCAGAACACTGATAGCAATAGCCGCTGCGGGCATAATCTTGGAGAAATGATTGTAGGCGGAAGAATTGGCCTTATATCGAAAAGGCCGTTCAATGTAAAAATACATAAATATTGACAATGCCAGGGATATGAAGATGGCAGGAGCCGACAACTGGTCGACCGGCGTGAAATAATAATAGCTGATGAGAACAAAAACCGGCCAGTGGATGAGATACAGCGAATAGCTGATTTTTCCGACAAAGACGATCGCTCTGTTACGTAACAGAATGCCGGTTACGTTTGGATTGTTGCTAAAGATAACTGCTGCTGCGCCAAGCGCGGATATGAATGCATATGTGCTGACATGTGATGCCGTTAAATCAACGAACATAACGGTTAGAACAATCAGTGATGCGCCAATTAGGAATATGACTTCCCGATAAATATTCTTCAGATGAAAATCAGGCAGGAAAACAAGCAGTATGCCAAAATAAAATTCATAGATTCTAAATGGTGTAAAGAAGAACGCCGATTTGCTATCGCCAAAATACCAGGATGCAGCCAGCGAAATTAAAGAGGCAATTGATGCGGCAGATATGACTGCAATTCTTAAGGGGGTGTTTTTTGTGCGGACAATAAAAAGCAGAACGGCAGGCCATATCAGATAGAACTGTTCTTCAACACCAAGAGACCAAGTGTGGAGTAATGGTTTAAAAGTTACACCAACATCAAAATATCCAACTTCTCCAATGAAATAAAAATTCGATACAGCGAACAGCGATGCGATTAAGGTGCCGCCCATTCTTTCAAAGTGTTGGGGTGAGAGAATAAAAAAGCTGACGCATAACGTGAGCGACAAGGTAAAAAGCATTGCAGGAAGGAGTCTGCGAACGCGTCGACTGTAAAAATTCAGAAAACTGAACTCGTTATTCTTTACTTGTTTGTAGATCAGATTGGTTATGACGAAGCCGCTGATAACAAAAAAAATATCAACGCCGACAAAACCACCACCGAAGCTCTCAAGTCCCAGGTGATATAAGACGACACATATGATCGAGACGCCTCGCAGCCCGTCCACGTCAACTCTGTAACCACTTGTCATTTGATACCCATCAGGCCTTGACGACTTTATTTGCGGACTCTGGAAGTCCAGCCACGGCATTGCGTGTGTCGATGACAAGCCGCGATGAAGTCAGCAGTTGGCCATAGTCTATATCGTCGTGATCGGTGCAAATCAGCACTGCGTCGTACCCATCAATGGCGTCTGGCGTCAATACGACGGAAGCGCGCCCGGCCAGTTCCTGGTGTTCGCGTGTTATTGGAATCTCGGGCACCAGCGGGTCGTGATAATCAACGCTGGCACCAGCCGCCTCAAGTTGTTCGATCAACACGAAGGCCGGGCTTTCGCGCACGTCATCGACGTTCTTTTTATAGGCAACGCCGATCAACAGGATAGATGCGCCATTCAGCCCTTTATTTTGGCGATCTTGAAGTGCGGCTCCCAAAGTCTCGACGACGTGCCCCGGCATGGCGGTGTTGATTTCACCGGCCAGTTCGATGAAACGCGCATCCTGTCCAAATTGCCGAGCCCGCCATGACAGGTAAAACGGATCGATGGGAATACAGTGACCGCCCAGACCGGGGCCGGGATAAAACGGCATAAAACCAAAGGGCTTACTCTTCGCCGCGTCGATTACTTCCCAGACGTCGATGCCCATTTTGCCGTAGATCAGCTTCAGTTCGTTGACCAGCGCGATGTTGACGGCGCGGAAAATATTTTCTGTCAGCTTGGCGGCTTCCGCCACTTCCATGGACGACACGGGAACCGTGCGGGTGACGACACGCCCGTACAGGGCCTCGGCTAATTGCAGGGCCTCGGTGCCATCGCCGCCGACGACTTTCGGGATATCGGCGGTGCCGTGGGTTGCATTGCCCGGGTCTTCGCGTTCCGGTGAATAGGCGAGGAAGAAATCCTTGCCGGATTTCAATCCACCAGCCTGGAGAATCGGCTTTAATACTTCCGATGTGGTGCCGGGATAGGTCGTCGATTCCAACACCACCAACTGACCGGCGCGCAAATATTTGGCAACCGTCGCTGCCGTCGAGGTAATAAAGCTCAAATCCGGTTCGTTATTGTCGGTCAGCGGCGTCGGTACGCACAGGATTATGGCATCCATATCGGCCAGGCCTGAAAAATCAGCGCTGGCGTGAAAGCGGTTGTTAGAACGGGCGGTGACAATGTCGTCGTCGCTACAGGTTTTCAGGTACGAACGGCCATCTTCAAGGGCGGCGATCTTGCTTTGGTCGATATCGAAGCCGGTGACCTCAAAACCGCCTTTTTCGCAAGCCATGGCCAGCGGCAGGCCAACATAGCCCAAACCAACAATGCCGATTTGCGCGGCCTGATCGCTCAAACGCCCCAACAGGGCTGTTAAATCGCTGCTCTCTGTCATCTGCTTCCTGTTCTCTTAGCCTCTGGAAACTAACCCGTCCGATTGACTTTGCAACGGTTTTTGTCTTCGTTTGTGCATGACCAATATAGATGAATTGAAATTTCCTGATTTCAGGACCGCTGCGGAACGTCTCGCCGACGATATGGCGGCAGCCCTGAAAGACGCCATTGTTGCGCGAGGACGTGCTGGCATCGCTGTTTCGGGCGGTCGCACGCCGGAAACAGTGTTGCCCCGACTGGCCACCGCCAAGCTTGATTGGGCGAAGGTTGACGTCACCCTGATCGACGAGCGATGGGTCGATTCTGATCATCCCGACAGCAATGAAGGGCTGGCGCTGAGGACGCTTCTGGCTGGCCGGGCTGCAGATGCGAGGTTTGTCGGGCTAAAGGTTCCGGGCGATGACCCGTTTTCGGCGTTACCGGAAATCGAGCAAAACCTGACACCGTTAAACTGGCCGCTGGATGCGGCGTTTTTAGGCGTCGGGCCGGATGGACACATTGCATCCCTGTTCCCTGATTCCGGTGACTGGCGAGACGCGCCGGGGCGGGTTCTGGCCGTGCAGCAAGCAGGCGATCGCCGCGCCCGCATCAGCTTGACGCCGAATGCCTTGCTCGATTGCCGCCACATATTCCTGATTTTGTCAGGGGCTGAAAAAATCGCCGTTTATGAGGCGGCAAAAACGCCGGGGGATATGCTCGAAATGCCGCTGCGCCTGATCATGCATCAGGTGAGGGTACCGGTGACGGTTTATATCGCACCTTAAATCTTGTGGAAGCGCCATTTGATTTCGGCACCATCGCCATGCAGCGGGCCGGAAACGACGATTTGTTCGATTCGGCGCGGTTCACCGCCATCGCCCAGATAGATGCTTTCTTCCAGCGAGATGCTGCCGCCGCTGGCCTGAAACTGCCAGCCGCCGCCACTGGGAAGCTTCAACAGAACGGCGGAACGGTCCTGGACCAGCGATGCATGAACACCGGGGTGCAGATGAAAACGGATGGCGAAATCCTTGCCGCCGGAACCCTCGATGGAATCTTCGCCGCGCAAATCTTCGCCATCGGGTGACAGGTACAGATTGCGCTTGTGCAGGACGCCGACGGTTTTGACGTATCCGTTATGGCCGGTTTCCAGCCAGACCTTGCCGTCGGACTCGCGACGCGTGCAGGTCACGTTGGTCGGGCCCACACCGATTCGACCACCAGACAGGAACTCCATGGAATTGGTGTCATCGGCGACCAGTGCCGAATGGGCGGCGGTCGTCCGGGTTGCCGTTTGCCATCCACCGCCGTGCCGTGACCCGCAATTCACCACCAGTCGGTCCTTGGCCACACTCATTTCAAACGACAGGGTGCCCGCGTGGGCGTTGGCCTGGCCGCCCGGGATCGGCATGCCGGTGTCCATGATGACCGTTGTGCGACCGGAACTCAGGCGCTGAAATCCGGTATGCGGGGCGCTGGTGGCGGCTTGTCCCTTGATGCCGGTGCCTGAGAGCACGGCCTTGACCCGGTCTGCACCCTCTTCAAACGATCCATTGAACAACGCCAGCCCACCGTCGCCCAGACGCATGGCGCGCAGCATCGGGGTCATCCTGTCGATGGCGCCAAGCAACGGTGTCGGCACTTCCAGGTGAGCCGCGATCAACAGGTCGCGCATGTTGTTAAGGGCATCCAGGATATCGAGCTGTAGCGACGGATTGCGCTCGAAGTGACCGCCATCGGCGAGTATTTGCCGGTCCATCTCGCGGATCATCAGATTGAGCGCACCATCCAGCATAACCTCGGCACCGGGCAGACAGATGGCGGCTGTGACCAGCCCATGGATCGCCTTGAAGGCGCGGGCATCTTTTGGCGCGGTGGCGCAGCTGCGGCCCAGATGGCGCGTCTGGCGCATGGCGCTTTCCAGCACAGCACGACGCATTTCGCTGTCGTCGGGGCAAATAAACCGGATGCCGTTGATCCACGAGGTCAGACGCTCGCCGACCACATCGGGCCGCCATGCCATGTCCTGCCATTTGTCATAGGTTTCTATCCAGCCGCGGATCAGGGTGCGCGATCGCAACAGTGCCTCGGCATTGCCAAGGGCGACCAGATGGTTCAGCCACGAAAACCCATGCAGCGCGGCGGACTGATCGGGGGCCTCGAGAACAAAGTCCGGAATGGCGGGAAAGAACGAGTCTTCTTTTTCAGGCAGATCAAGGCGCACCCGATGACGTGCGAGCATAAAGTCACCGGCCAGGATTGCGCGTCCGGCGGCAGCATCGCCAATCGCTCGTTCAGGCGGTGACAGGCGCAGGGCGTCCGGCGTCTTGCCTTTCAGCATCAACCCATAGATGGGGCTGCCATAGAGAAGTTTTTTCACGCCCACGAATCCTTCATCAATTCATGGTTTTGGTAGCAGGTTATCAAGGGTGGTTCAAACCCTGATCAGACGGGCCGCATAAAATCCATCCATGCCGCCACTGTCACCCAGATATTGGGGCAGGCTGCGCAGATCGCCGTGGGGCGTGATCAACTCTTCCATGCCCCCGACCTCGGCTGCCTTGATGGGCTCGCGTTGGACTGGCGCATTGCCGGCCAGAAGCTCAGCGACGCGCATGCCGCCTTCTTCGGGTTGCAGTGAACAGGTGCAATAGATCAGCCGCCCGCCGGGCTTCAGCATTTCCGTGGCGGCGACGAGCAAGCGGCTCTGGGTGTTCGCCAGCTTTTCCACATCGACGGGTTTTTTCAGCTGCGCCACGTCCGGATGGCGGCGAATGGTTCCCGTCGATGAACACGGTGCATCCAGAAGAATTGCATCGACAGGCTCAGGCGGACGCCAGTCGATGGCGTCGGCAACGATGGTTTCGGCCTCAAGGTTCAACCGGTGCAGGTTTTCTTGCAGCCGTTTCATCCGGATTTTGCCGCGATCGACGGCGGTCACTTGGGCGCCGGAGCTTATCAACTGCGCGGTCTTGCCGCCGGGTGCTGCGCACAGATCGATAACGCTCTGGCCGCTAACGTCACCCAGTAGCGATACCGGCAAGGCGGCAGCCGCGTCCTGCACCCACCATGCGCCCTCGTCAAACCCGGCAAGGCCGGTCACCGCGCCACCGCTTTTCAGGCGCAACGATCCGGTGGCAAGGACCGTGGCGTCCAGCTTGTCGGCCCACAGTTCCGGGTCGCGTGCGACGGACAAGTCAAGGGGCGGCTCGCTCAGGTGCGCCTCGGCGATGGCGCGACACGTGTCGATGCCATAAGCCGCGCGCCATGAATCCCACAGCCAGTCAGGCGTGTTCAGCCGCGCGGCATCCTGTGTAGTGAGCATTTTTTCGCCGTCCCGCCCAATCCGTCGCAGCACCGCATTAACCAGTTTCTTGAAATTCGCAAAACCCAGTCCGTCAAGCATGGTAACGGCAGTATCAACGGCGGCGTGGGCCGGGGTCCGGGCAAATAAAAGCTGACAGATGCCAAGTCTGAGGACATCGCGAACGGCAATCGCCTTGCGTGGCAGAGGGCGTTCCAGGCAATTGCCGATCAAATCGTCGATCTGACCCAGGCGTCTGAGAGTCGTCGTCACCAGATGTCGGACGAAGGCACGGTCCCTGACGTTAAGCTGCACGAAGCCCTTCGACGATGCCAGGGCATCATCAAGGGGGTGGTGCCGTTTAAGAACATCGCCGAGCAATTCAAGGGCAACGCGGCGTGGTTTTAAGGATGTTTGGTCATTCATTGCTCTTACATGCCGGAACCGGCAGGGCGGCGCAATGCTCTTGATGGTCGGGGGCGCTTGGCATAGTGTCTCGGCAAGTAACCCCAAATATATTTTTAACGGTATGCAGATGCCTTCCGCGGACAGCCCACAAGTGAAAGAAAACCCAGCCGCCCCTGTTTTATCAGAGGGTCGAGTGCTGGGCGTCGCGGCATTTCTGGCCTTACCCATCGCGGCCTTTGCGCCCAAGGGGATGGCACCGTTGCTGGCGTTGTCATCGTTGTTGCTGTTGGGGCTGACATATCGGCAAGCCGGTTCGCTGATGGCCATCTTCAGGCAATTTCCAAAGCCTATGGTCGCCGTGCTGGGCGTCTTTTTGGTCTACGCCACCCTCAGTGTTTTCTGGTCAATCAATCCGGCGGGGACGATGCGTTCCGTGTTGGGGATTGGCCTGGCTTTTCTTGGCGGTCTTGTTGTCGTCTCCACGGCCGTTCGCCTCACAAAGACTGATCAGGACTTTTTCGAACGTGCTCTTGTCGCGGGCGGTCTCTTCGGTTTCGGGCTCATTGGGTTTGAATTGCTCAGCGACACAGCAATTTCGCGAATCCTGATTACTCTTAAGGGCGGGAAAGTTTTTGAAAATGGCTCTTACACGATTTTGCTGAACTCCGGCATGTCGGTGGCGGCCCTTTATGTATGGCCGTGGCTGCTGGCTCTCAGGCGGCGTTATGGCAATGTCGTCTCCCTTGTCGGGGCTGTCGCTGCCGGTGGCGTGCTTGTGTTGGGCGAATCGGAAGCGCCTTTGCTGGCGCTGGCATTTGGTTTTGTCATTACCGCAGCCGCCATGACCCTGCCCGGAAAAGTTTCCGCCCTGCCCGGTGCTGTTTCGAAAACCGCGATCATTGCAATTGTGTTGGCTGTTGCCGGTGCGCCGCTGTTGCCGGGTGCGCTGCCTGACCCGCTGACGGAAAGCGCCAAAATGCCATACCTGTCGAATTCCGCCCAGCACCGGCTTGTGATCTGGCGAACGACGGCCAACCACATCGCTGAGCGTCCGATTCGCGGACATGGACAGAATGGCACACGCGCCCTGTACGGTAAAAGTGACAGGGTTAATTTGACATTCGCAACGGACGACAAGTCGCGGACATGGACAAATATTTTCGAGCCAATTCCCCTGCACCCCCATAACGGCGTACTGCAGATATGGCTCGAGCTTGGGGCTGTTGGTGCCGCACTGCTGGCGGCTTTCCTGCTGGTGTTGTTACGGTCTGTGGCAAAGCTCAGGGCCGAAAAAATTGAATGGGCCGCCTGCTTTGGCCTGCTGGCGACGGGGCTGATTATTTTTTCACTCAGCTATGGCGCATGGCAGGGCTGGTGGCAGGGAACCCTGTGGCTGCTTGGTGCCTTTATGGCCGCCACCGCTGGTGAACGAAAAGAAGTCAAGCCACCGGTAGAAACCGGCGGACCGACAGGCCCGGAACCGACCCGTTATGGCGATTGGGAAAAAAAGGGAAGATGTATAGATTTCTAGTGCAATCGACATTCTTTAAGCGCGCCCTACGGGCGGCGCATTCTCTGGAAGCCAGGTTTTAATTTGCGGCAGCCATCAGGCTTTCAAAATTCAAGTTCTTACCACCAAACTTGTTTTGACTTCCAGAAGCCCAGAAAGCCAAGGGGCGAGGAGCCCCGCCCGGCGACTGAGGGGCAGCAAAAAAGCTATATGGTTTTAAACCATGTAACTCGCATCCGGACGGATGCGGTCCATGCGTCCACGCCACCATTCCAGCGTTTGTTTCAGTCCCTCTTCCAGCCCGATTTCTTGTGACCAGCCACTGGCTTCGTTAAAGCGGCCTGCGTCTGCCATCAACGCCATCACTTCGCTTTTTTCGGGGCGCTTGCGCGCATCTTCCGTGACCACAGGCTTGTCGGAACCGGAAATATCCCGCAGCAGGTCGAGCAACTGGGCAATGGAAACCATGCGACCACTGCCAGAATTAAAGGCCTGCCCCAGATGTTCGTCGCCCAGGTCGGCGGCCAGTATGAACGAGCGCACGGTGTCTGTGACAAAATTGAAGTCGCGCTCAGGCGTCAGATCGCCGAGCCTGATCTCGCTACATGAATCGTCCAGAATTTGTCGGATAATGGTGCTGATGACGGCCCTTTCGCCCTGGCGTGGGCCATAGGTGTTAAACGGCCTGAGCGTCACCACCGGTAGCTCGAACGACCGGTAAAAGGAATCTGCCATCATGTCGGCAGCAATTTTTGATGCTGAATAAGGCGATTGTCCGACCAGTGGATGGTCTTCGGTGATCGGCGTGAATTGGGCGCTGCCATATACTTCGCTGGTCGAGGTGTTGACGACGCGCCTGACCCCGGCACTGCGGCTGGCTGCCAGAATGTTGACGGTGCCCTTGACGTTGGTCTCGACGTAACTGCCTGGTGCGTCATAGGAAAACGGAATGGCGATCAGGGCGGCGAGGTGGAACACGGTGTCGACGCCATCCATGAGCGCGTTCATCTGGTGAGGATCGCGGATGTCTCCGCGCACAAGGTTAATGGACTGGCGCTCATCCGGTGCAATGTCGTCAAGCCAGCCGTGACTGTCGAAGGCGTTGTAAAGCGCCAGCGCCGTAACGTCGGCCCCTGCACGCGCCAGATGCTCAGCCAAGTGCGAGCCGATGAAGCCATCAGCACCGGTTACCAGAACCTTGCGCTTTTCCCAAGACATGCCGTTCCTTTCATTCATGTTCGATGGTTCGGAGTGTACGGGGTTTTGCCGTGCCGAGACAATAAGGCGAACACCACCGCCGACGTTGCGGCCCTTCTGCCTGGGGCGACGGCAACTTAAGAACAAAAAAAGAACATTTGTACTTCCATTTCAATACCTATGGGTGTTATAAGCACAGGCAATCAATCGATGATTGTATAGTGCCGACGTTAACACATGTTATTGTCCAAAGGATCGACACGGATGCGCGCACGCCAGTCATATTATCTGTGGCCTTTGTTGGCGCTGGCAGGCCTGTTCGTCGGGCTGCCGTCGTCGGCGGAACGTGTCGGAAACACCATTCCGGGGCCGGTGCCAGCGCGGATCATTCGGGTTGTTGACGGCGATACGGTGGTTGTCCGGGCTCGAATCTGGCTTGATCAGGAAGTCGAGACCAAAGTCCGTCTGCAGGGCATCGACACGCCTGAACTGAGGGGAAAATGCCAGGATGAATCATTGCTTGCCCTTGCGGCACGGGATTTCGTTATCGGTCTGGGCAAGACGGTGAATGGCACGACAAATGACGAAGTCCAGCTGTTTGATATCGAATACGGAAAATTTGCCGGCCGCGTCGTTGCCCGTATAAAAAGCCCGAATGGCGTTGATTATTCCCATGCCCTGATCGCGGCCGGGGTTGCCCGTTCCTACGATGGTGGACGCCGCCAGCCATGGTGCTGATCCAGCGCCTTGAATCCCTTGCCCGTTTTGTTCAAGTGCGCCAAAATCCTTCTCCGGTATATTGAAATCACGAATAACCGAAGAGTGAACTTAAATGGCGATGATGGACGGCATGTTTCGGTGGTTGCTGACACCGCCTGACGGCAAACAGCCGGAAACAATAAAAAATGCTGATGCTTTTGTTCCTGCCCACTTGGCCGAAGCACCGGCGCTGACAATTCTTGTCTGTCAGTTTGATGGCGCGCGAGGTCGCGACTTGTCCGAACGGATAATCGGGTTCTTGTCCCGGCGTTCAGCCGTCGTTGTCAAGCAACTGAACAAGACATTGCGCCTCAGTGGTCGGGGAACGCTAGTCGAGAAGTATCTGGCGGCAGCGGAAACTGGACGAAAATGGCTGGCGGGCACCGAGGCCGATATTCTGCTGTGGGGCGATATCGGCGATACGGAAGACGCCAACTTCAACATGCGGCTGCTGTGCGCCGTCGCCGATACCGTCAAGCAGCCGGGCAGTATTGGCATCGGCGATACCATTGAACTTCCCTACGAATTTCCTGAAGAACTGGAAGAGCTGATTTTTGCTGCAACGATTGCCGCCGTTGGTCCGCGCAAATCGACCTCGCAAGGTAAGCTGAGGGAGATGTTGAAAGAGTCTGTTGGGGTACTGGATGCCTATGTGGATACGCCACCGCAAGGCTTGCCGCCAACATCACAATCCTCAGTGATGGGAAGCATCGGCAATATCATGGCGTCCATGTGGCGCCTCAGCGACGACGGCGCATTTCTTGACCGTTCGGTAAATGCCTACAGGGCCGGACTGACGGCGGAGTTCGACAGCTCTCGACCGATGCCATGGGCGTTGGCGCAAAACCATCTTGCCGCCGCCCTGCAAGCGCAGGCCAAGCGCGACAACAGTCTCGAGCCGTTGCTTGGGGCGGCCGATTGTTACCGTGGAGTCGCCGCGGCTCTTGGCTCGCAACACACCAATGACTGGGCGCTGGCCCATATCAACCTTGGCGATGTTTTGGCGGCGCTGTCCAATCATGGCGACCGCATCGCCCGCTTGCAGGAAGCGGCAGAGACATATCAAAGGGCCCTGTTGGTCTTTACCCGCCAAACCATGCCGGGGCCGTGGTCGGAACTGATGAATCAAATCGGCGTCACCATGATGACCATTGGCGAGAACGTCGCCGGCACAAAAGCGCTGGAGCAATCTGCGGCGTGTTTCCGCCAGGCCCTCGAAGTCCGCCGCCGCGATGTCGCGCCACTGTTATGGGCGCAGACGGCAAATAATCTGGGTGCCGTTACCTTTGCCATATATCGGCGCGAAGCAAATGCCGTGCTATTACACGAGGCAGCCGCCTGTTTCGAGGGCGCGGCCGAGGTCTATTCCCAGCACGGGCGCACCCGCACCGCCGACGTCGCCCGTAACAACCTGGACCGCGTGCGTGAAACTGAAGGGGCCGTCTAGCGGCTTTGGTTGGCGCACCCTACGGGTGGCGCGGCCTCTGGAAGCCAGACTTTAATTTTGACACAAATCTCATCTGCACCCGTCATTCCCGCGCAGGCGGGAATCCAGGATATAAAAAAGATAAACCCTTTTTTTAGCGCGCCTTTGGCGGCGATGCTTCTGGAAGCCAAAACAAGTTTGGCGACAGGAGCAGAATTCCTAAGAATCCGGCTCTTGCCGCCAATTAAAACCTGACTTCCAGTGAAGGAAAAAGCCAAGCGGCGAGGAGCCCCGTCCGGCGACTGAGGGGCAGAACAACCGACAAAATTATTTATTTTGCCGGTTCTCAATCAGATCCTCAACAACGCCGGGGTCAGCCAGGGTCGAAATGTCGCCCAGATTCGAATAATCGTTCTCGCCGATCTTGCGCAAAATACGGCGCATGATTTTACCAGACCGAGTCTTCGGCAATCCCGGCGCCCATTGCAGCCAGTCAGGCGAAGCGATCGGACCGATCTCTTTCCTGACCCACTTCACCAGTTCCTTCTTTAAGTCATCATTGGAATCGACGCCGGCATTCAGGGTGACATATGCATAAATGCCCTGACCCTTGATTTCGTGGGGTGCACCAACGACCGCGGCTTCGGCCACATCCTTGTGGGCGACCAGTGCACTTTCGACCTCGGCCGTACCCATGCGGTGACCGGATACGTTGATCACGTCATCGACGCGGCCGGTGATCCAGTAGTACCCATCTTCATCGCGACGACAGCCGTCACCGGAGAAATATTTGCCGGGATAGGTAGAGAAATAGGTTTCGACGAAACGTTTGTGATCGCCATAGACGCTGCGCATCTGGCCGGGCCAACTGTCGGTGATGCACAGGTTGCCCGATGCGGCGCCTTCAAGTGGTGCGCCTTCGTTGTCGACCAGTTGCGGCTGAACGCCAAAGAACGGACGCGTCGCAGACCCCGGCTTCAACGCCGTTGCACCGGGCAGCGGTGTAATCAGGATGCCGCCGGTTTCCGTCTGCCACCATGTGTCGACAATGGGGCAGCGCTTTTCGCCAACCACATTGTAATACCACATCCAGGCTTCCGGATTGATCGGCTCGCCAACCGTGCCGAGCAGCCGGAGTGATTTACGCGAGGTCTTTTTCACCGGTTCGTCGCCGTCACGCATCAAGGCGCGGATAGCGGTCGGAGCGGTGTAGAAAATATTGACGTCGTGCTTGTCGCAAACCTGCCACATGCGCGATGAGTCCGGCCATGTGGGCAGGCCTTCGAACATCAAGGTAATGGCACCGTTGGCTAACGGCCCATAGATGATATAGCTGTGCCCAGTGACCCAGCCGACGTCGGCCGTGCACCAGTATACATCGCCGTCCTTGTAGTCAAAGACGTACTGATGGGTCATCGATGCATAGACCATATAGCCGCCGGTGGTATGCAGCACACCCTTTGGCTTGCCGGTGGAACCGGACGTATAAAGAATGAACATCGGGTCTTCGGCGTTCATTTCTTCGGGCTCGCACTGGTCAGACTCTTCCGAACAGGCTTTGTTGAAGCGTACGTCACGACCCTCGACCCAGTTAATATCGGCCTTGGTGCGGGTGACGACGAAGACCGTGTCGACGCCGCTGCACTTTTCTATTGCCGCATCGGTGTTGACCTTCAACGGCACCGGCTTGCCGCCGCGAACGCCTTCATCGGCGGTAATCACACAGTTCGATTTGCAGTCTTCAATGCGTCCGGCGAGCGCTTCCGGCGAGAACCCGCCGAAGACGATGGAATGAATGGCACCGATACGCGTACATGCCAGCATGGCGACGGCAGCTTCAGGGACCATTGGCATATAAATGGTGACGACATCGCCCTTTTTGATGCCACGCGTCTTCATGGCGTTGGCAAACCGGCAAACGTCGGCGTGCAGTTCTTTATATGTGATGTGTTTGGAAACTTCCGGGTCGTCGCCTTCCCAGATAATGGCGGTTTGATCGCCCCGGCTTTCAAGGTGCCGGTCCAGACAGTTGGCCGAGGCATTCAGGGTGCCGTCGTAAAACCATTTAATGGAAACGTCCGGGGCGTCAAAACTGACGTCCTTGACCTGTGTATACGGTTTTATCCAATCGATACGCTTGCCTTGCTCGCCCCAGAAACCCTCGCTGTCATCAACCGAGTTTTGGTACATTTCAAGGTACTTGTCATTATCGGCCCAGGCCGCTTCAGCAACAGCAGCGGGGACCGGAAACAGATCATTATCCGACATAATATATTCTCTCCCTGATGGATTTATTAATTAATGGCGATTATCCCAAATATGGGCCAGGACACAAGGGGACTTTCCGCTAAGCGGACAAGTAAACACCACCATCACGGACCGCTACCTTGACCTGGGTCAGGCTTTGATCGGGGCAAGGCCCTGAAACGCAAAGCCCGTCTTCGATGCGAAACAGGGCGCCATGGGACGAACACAAGATGTGCGTCTTGTCTGGATTGAGGAATTTACCGGGCATAAAGTCCAGCGGCGCGCCGATGTGGGGGCAGGAATTGACGTATACGAAAACCTCGCCATCGCGTCGGATGACCATGAAACTTTCCATGCGGCCATCGCGCTCAAGAAAAAAGCCGTTCGACGAGCCTTCTTCGACGTCGTCAAGATCACACAGCTTCACGACGCCGTCTCCATTACCTGCTCGACAGCCCAGCGGAAAAACTCGCTCTTGAATCGGGGCATAGCTTTGGCAACATCCATCCATTCCGGGATGTGGTCGTGATCCATTGGCGGGTGCACCTGTTCGCCCGCTTCGACAAGATAAAAAGTTGCCTTCTTGTTATTGGCCTGTCGGCGACGCCTGGAAATGCTGTATTCGTTGGCGCGGCCAATCTTGCGGATAATCTCTATTGGGTGGCCGGTCTCTTCCAGGGCTTCACGGCGAAGCGCCTTCTTGCGGCCTTCGCCGCCTTCGACACCGCCACCGGGCAGCACGACCTTGCCGCGGGCGCGGGCGACAAGAATCTGGCCGGAATCGTTGAAGGCGATGCCATAGACGCTCTTGCGGCTTTCATAGACATGCCCGTCGATCTTTTTGCCGAACTGGGGCGTGTCTTTCTTTGCCTTTTTATCTTTTTTCTTGGCCATCAGATCTCCGGGGCAAAGACTTCTTTCCATGCCTGGATGGTAACGCTTTCGAACAGACCAGCCTTTCCATAGGGGTCGTTTGTAGCGAATTCTTCCGCCTCGGCCTTGTCTGCGACATCAAGGATGATCAGGCTGCCGGTCATGCCGTCGCCATCATCGCTCAGGGTCGGGCCGCCAACATAGATGCTGGAACGATGGGCATTGGCATATTCCAGATGGGCTTCACGGGTTTCGGCGCGAACGTGGGCGTGGCCTGGTTTGTCATGGCAATGAAGGACGAAAAGCATCGGCGGTCTCCTGCTTGAATATTATATATTAAGGACCGTCACCGAAGGGGTCTTCATCGCCGACGGGACGCGCCAGCAGGCCTTCGATAGCGGCATCGATATCGACGAAGTGATTGAGGATGCCATCCATGGCGGCGCAAATCGGCGCATCGACATTCAGGCGTTTGGCCAATTGAGTTACTGACGAGGCCGTGTGCACGCCTTCAGCGACAGAGGTCCTTTCGCCCAGAATATCAGACAGGCTGCGGCCTTCGCCAAGCGCTACACCGAGTGAGAAATTGCGCGATTGCATGGCGTTACATGTCAGGGTTAGGTCGCCAAGACCGGCCAGTCCCATCAATGTTTCCGGCTCGCCGCCTTTGGCCGCCGCCAGCTTGGTAATTTCCGAAAGTCCCCGGGTGATCAGGGCGGCACGCGCATTGTCGCCCAGCTTACGGCCCTCGACGATGCCACACGCGATGGCCAATACGTTTTTCACCGACCCACCCAGTTCGGCGCCGATCATGTCTTTGGCGCGATAGGCGCGGAACAGTGAATCACCAATGGCATCGGCCAGCCGCGCCCCTAAAACTTCATCGGAACATGCCAGGGTGACGCCGGTCGGCAGGCCGTCGGCGACTTCGCGCGCAAATGTCGGGCCAGACAGAACGGCCAGCGGTACATCGGCCAAGGTCTCGGCACAGACTTCGCTCATCAACAGGGCGGTTTCCTGCTCAATGCCCTTGCAACAGATGACGGCGGGGGTTCCTGACTTCCATAGGCCGGACATATCTGTCGTCATGGCACGCAGGAACTGCGCCGGCATGACCAGAAATACAGCATCGCAGTCACACGCCTCGGCCAGATCTGTGGTCGCCCGGATTTCGGGGTCCAGATCGACACCCGGCAGGAACGCTTCGTTGATGTGGGTTTCGTTGATGGTGTTGGCGACATCGGCTTCGTGGGCATGAATAACGACATCACGACCGCATCGTCGCGCGGTTGCCGCCAGCGCGGTGCCCCAGGCCCCGGCTCCGATAACACCGATCTTTTGAATGGTATCGCTCATATGATTGTTATGCCTGCGAGCACTTCACCACGCAAGTTCTGCGTGGGGTAGATTTTTGTTGGCGCATGCTCCGCATGGCGCGGCCTCTGGAAGACCGACTTTATATTTTGACAGGAGTCAGGCTTTCACACCGGCGAAGGGGGCGGCTGTGGCGTCGGGGTCAAGCGGCCATCGCGGGCGCGGCTTGAAATCAAGGCCATCAGTTGCACCATCCATCCCCAGGGCCTTGATCCGCTCAATGCCTGCCCAGGCGATCATCGCACCGTTGTCGGTGCACAGCCGCTGCGGCGGCGCGATTAACTGAAAACCGTTAACATCGGCAAGACGTCCCAGCTTTTCCCTTAAGGCCCCATTGGCGGCGACGCCTCCGGCGATGACCAGGGTGCGGGCTTGCCCGTGCTCGGCGGTGAAAATGTCGATGGCGTTCTGGGTGCGATCGACAAGGGTTTCGGCAGCAGCCGTCTGGAACCCGGCGCACAAATCGGCGACATCCCCGCCTTGCAGTGGCCCGGCAGGCAACGCTTCGGCAGCGTGGCGGACCGCCGTTTTAAGGCCGGAGAAGGAAAAGTCACATCCCGGTCGCCCTTTCATCGGGCGCGGCAGACTGAATCGCTCGGCATCGCCATTCAGGGCGGCCTTTTCCACCAGCGGCCCACCCGGATAACCAAGACCCAGCATCTTCGCCGTCTTGTCGAAGGCTTCGCCCAGCGCATCGTCGATGGTGGTGCCCAGTCTGCGGAAGCGCCCAACCCCTTCGACCGACAGTAACTGGCAGTGCCCGCCCGATACCAAAAGCAGCAGATAGGGAAAATCGACGCGGTCCTTTTCAACAAGCCGGGCGCTCAGCGCGTGGCCTTCCAGATGATTTACGGCGATGAACGGCAGGCCTGTAGCCAGCGCCACGGCCTTGGCCGTCATTACGCCGACGATAACGCCGCCAATCAGTCCCGGCCCACCGGTGGCGGCGACGGCATCCAGATCGTCGAAGCCGATGTTGGCGTCGCCCAAAGCCTGATGAACCAGAGAATCAATGGTTTCCATATGGGCGCGGGCCGCAATTTCCGGTACGACACCGCCAAAGGGGCGATGTTCTTCGATCTGCGAGAGCACCACATCGGCAAGGACACGCCCGTTATCGTCAACCACGGCAGCGGCCGTTTCGTCACAACTTGTTTCGATACCAAGCACGATCATCTATAAACACTCGTCTTTAATTTGCAGCGCCGGGGACTGGCGCGTATAAAGCGCCGGGGACTTTACTCCCTGTTTGCCGCCAGAACCACAAAATGAATACGTTTGGACCTTAATATGGCACGTTCATCAAACCTTCGCATCGGTACGCGCGGCAGTCCGCTTGCACTGGCTCAGGCCGAACAAGTCAAGACGCAACTGACGGAAGCCTTTCCTGATCTGGCCGCGGTGCTTGAAATCGTCGTTATCAAGACGACGGGCGACGCCATCACCGACCGTCCGCTGGCTGATGCCGGCGGCAAGGGCCTGTTTACCAAGGAAATTGACGACGCCATGCTGGATGACAGCATCGACCTTGCGGTTCATTCCATGAAAGACGTGCCGACGTGGCTTCCCGACGGCATTGTCCTGCCCTGTATGCTGGAACGCGAAGACCCGCGCGACGCCTTTATTTCTGAAAAGGCGACCAGTCTGGACGGACTGGATGAAGGTGCCGTTGTTGGCACTGCCTCATTGCGCCGTCAGGCCCAGGTGCTGGCTCGACGACCGGACCTGAAGGTGGTGTCTTTTCGTGGCAACGTGCAGACCCGTCTGAAAAAACTTTCTGACGGCGACGTCGATGCCACCTTGCTGGCACAGGCCGGGCTGAATAGGCTGGGCCGTGCGGATGTGGCGACCAGCGTTATCGAAACCACCGACATGTTGCCCGCCGTCGGTCAGGGTGCGATCGGCATCACCTGTCGGGGCGATGATCGCAAGGCCCTGCATTTTCTGGGCGCCCTCAATCACACCGAAACGGTGGCCCGGGTTACGTCGGAACGGGCCTTGCTGGAAGTTCTCGACGGTTCGTGCCGGACACCGATTGCGGCGCTGGCAGAGATCGCCGGGGACCGTCTGACCTTACGGGGCATGATCGCCAAGCCCGATGGTTCGGAAGTTCTGGAAACGACGCTCAGCGGCAGTGTCGCCAATGCCGAAGGGATCGGTCAGGACGCCGGGCATGATCTGCTGGATCGGGCCGGGCCGAACTTTCTGGAAGGCCATTAACATGCGGGTGCTGGTGACCCGACCGCTGGAAGATGCCAGTGAACTGGTCACAGCATTGGCCGACATTGGCGTCGATGCACTGGTTGAGCCTTTATTGAAAATCAAACTTCTCGATGCTCCTGGCCCGGAACTGGATGGCGTACAAGCTCTGTTGGTGACCAGCGCCAATGGTGCTCGTGCCTTCGCCCGTCTGTCGCCGGCCCGTGATATTGATGTTTACACCGTTGGCGATGCCTCGGCGCGGGCGGCCCGGGATTTGGGCTTTTCCAGTGTCGAAAGCGCATCGGGCAATGTTGATTCGTTGGCTGCATTGGTTCGCGAACGACTGACACCGGAAAACGGCGCACTGTTGCACATAGCCGGGTCGTGCATTGCCGGCGATATTGGCGGTCAACTAACGGCAGATGGCTTTGATTATCGTCGTTGCGTTCTGTACGGCGCCGAAAAGGCGAGTGAATTGACGATGGACACCCGGCAGATTATACAATCGGGCGGCCTCGATGGAGTGGTTCTGTACTCGCCCCGCACCGCGAGCAGCCTTGTTAGTTTATTGCATGCCGCCGAACTGGTTGCTCCATGCGAACGCTTAAAGGCTTTTTGTTTAAGCCCGGCGGTTGCCGACAGTATTAGCGGGATCAACTGGCAAGCCATTGTTGTGGCGGCGAGCCCGGATCAGGTGGCGCTGATAGAGACAATCAGGGCACATGCCTGATAGTCTTGAAATGTGCTGATAAATTTTAAATGGGATTTTCTAAGTGACCGAGAATAACGAAAAAGCCTCTGGCGAAGAGGCGACGTCCAGCACGCAACCGGACAAGACGTCGTCGGGAACGCCCTTCCCTCGGCCCTCGCACCCGCCGGAACCTAAGGGAATGTCTGGTATTGTGTGGATGGCCCTCGCACTGGCCATTGTCATTGGCGGTGGTTTTGCAACGAAACCCCTGTGGCTTCCCCATGCGGTCGATTACCTGCCAAAGCTGGAAGGGATGGCGTCATTACAAACATTGATAACGCCGAAAAGTTCCCCATCGACGATGCCAGAGCCGGCACAAGCCCCGAACCCGGTCGCAAGCCCTGCTCAGAAGCCCGTCAAGGCATCGGCGCAGACGCAAGCCGACCGGATCAGCGAGCTGGAACAGGAACTGAAGACCCTGCGTGAAAGCGGCACGGCGATTCAGGATCTGGAACAAGAACGGGCCCGGATGAACAAAAGCATGTCGGCGTTGATGGACCGCCTTTCCGAAGTCGAAGGGAAGCTGGATAACGTCGGCAAGATGACCGATGTCTCTACTCCGCCGTCCGATACAGCGAATACGGCTGAATCCTTGCAACGGTTATCACAGCGAGTGGCGGGTCTAAGCGAAGACGGCGAAGCGTTGAGCGATGTTCTGCAGCGACTGGCGCGACTGGAACAGGCCATTGCTGAAAACGAAAAGGCCGGTGCGGCAAAGGCGACGATGGGGGTGTCGACGATGGCCCAGTCGCTGGTGTTGGCGATCGGCAGCCTGCGCGAAGGTCTGAAGACCGGCAAACCGTTTCCTTCGGAACTGGCGGCAGTGAAACGGCTGGGCGAGAAAGAGCCTGATGTCAGGCGTGCTGTCGAGGCCCTGGCCGCTTATGCCGCAAAGGGCATCCCAACCCTTGAAATGTTGCGGCTTGATTTTCCCGGTGTTGCGCGTTCCATCGCCGACAAAATTCCTGCCCAAGGCGGCGGTCTGGTGGAAAAAACCCTGAATCAGATCAAGTCCATGGTTGCGGTGCGTCGCGTCGATGCAGACGGTGCAGTACAGGCGCCCAAGGATGCGACGGCGACGACGAAGCTCGATGCAGTCTGGCAAAACCTTGAACGGGGCAATCTGGACGGGGCCGTTCACACCCTGGATGAGATGGGTGAGCCGTCGCGGACCATTGCCACATCCTGGCTGGCCAATGCCCACGCCAGGCTCGAAGCAGATGCATTGATTTCTTTCCTTAATGTGCTGGCGGTATCGCTGCTGGCCCCGGCGGGGAAATAAAATGATACGTGCCATCGGTTTTTTGATCGTTCTTGCGGGTCTGTCGGCTCTCAGCGTCTGGTTTGCCGATAATCCGGGACAGGTATCGCTGGTCTGGCAAGGCTACGTAATCGAAACGTCGGCCGCTGTGTTGGTTATGGGGATTGTCATGATCGCCATTGCCGCAGCTGTGTTGTACCGGCTGTGGGTGGCGCTGAAACAAGCCCCCGGCAAGATCGCCCGAAACCGCAGGGATGCCAAAACACGTCGTGGTTATCAGGCCTTGACCCGCGGCATAGTCGCGGTCGCCGCCGGTGATGCGGTTGAGGCGAAAGCACAGGCCGGTCGGGCCGATGGATTGTTACGCGAACCCCCACTAACGATGCTGCTGTCGGCCCAGGCCGCACAGCTGGATGGCGACGAGGCGGCCGCCGAGACCTTCTTTACTGAAATGCTGGACCGCCCGGACATGGAATTTCTGGGCTTGCGCGGGTTGCTGGGTCAGGCGGTCAAGCGCAACGATCAGACAGCGGCCCTGAAACTGGTGCGCCGGGCCTCTCGATTACAGCCCAAAAGCGACTGGGTCACCCGCACCCTGTTCGATCAGGAGGCGCGTGCCGGGAACTGGGCGAAAGCCGACGCGGCGCTGAATTCGGCGCTGGCCAACAAAATGCTGCCTGAGGCCGAAGCGGTTGGCCACAAGGCTGTTCTTGCCCTGCTGCAAAGCGTTGATGCGGAAAAGGACGGAAACCCGGTCGAGGCCATGAAACTGGCGAAACTGGCGCATGGTGAAGACACAAGCCTGGTGCCCGCGGCGTGTCAGTATTCACGGCTGCTGACGGGCATGGGGAAACGGAGCAAGGCCTCTGGCGTTATCGAAACCACGTGGGCACGTCAGCCGCATCCCGATCTGGCGGCTGCCTATTGGCACACGAAAGATGAAGAAGATGCACTGGCGCGAATGAAACATGCCGAAACGCTGGCGGCGAAAAATTCCGGCGACGATGCCTCGCGGCTGTTGCTGGCCGGGGCGGCTATTGAAGCGGGCCTGTGGGGTGTGGCGCGGGAAAATCTCGACGACCTGCCTGTTACCCAGGCGCAGTGTCGCTTGATGGCGGCGTTATGCGAGGGCGAAAAGGATGATAAGGCGGCCCATGAATGGCTGGTTCGCGCCGCCATTGCAGAACCCGACGCCACATGGGTCTGTTCCGATTGCGGCAATCTGACCGATGCGTGGTCGGCGCTGTGCGGCAAGTGCGGCAATTTTAACTCCTTTGACTGGCAGCGCCCGTCAAGCATTCCCGGCATCGCCGCGCCACAACATGAAACGGTTCCGCTGCTGGGTGCAGACACGGTGATTGACGGCGACGGCCCGGAGCAGTAATACACTCCGCACAGCCGCCTTAGCTCAGTTGGTAGAGCATCGCATTCGTAATGCGGGGGTCAGAGGTTCGAATCCTCTAGGCGGCACCATTTCTTTCAATAGGCGTCCCGCCAGTTCGAGCAGCTCGATAGTGGCCTTGACCACATGCCCGACGGTCGTTGTGCGCTTACCCGTGAAAAGAACTCTGAAAACTGAGCCCTTCCTTATGGGCTAATGACAGGTGCCCCGGCCTCTTTTTTCCAAATATTTCTGATGATAATCCTCGGCCGGATAATACGTCGGTGCGGGGTATATTTCGGTGACGATGGGCCTGGGAAAAACGCCGGCGGCATCAACTGAATCCCGGGATGCTTCGGCCAGACGTTGTTGCTCTGCATTATGGCAGAAAATTACGGACCGGTACTGGCTGCCAACATCCGGGCCCTGTCGGTTCAGGGTGGTCGGGTCGTGACAGCCCCAGAATACCTTGAGCAGCGTCTCGTAGCTGACAATCGAGGCATCGAACGTCACGTCGACGACCTCGGCATGACCGCTGTCGCCCCGGCAGACATCCTCGTAGGTGGGATTATCCAGGCTCCCCCCGGCATAACCAACGGATGTCTCCGTCACCCCCTCGGTCTTGGCGAAAGTAAGTTCAACCCCCCAGAAGCACCCAGCCCCGAATGTCGCTTTGTTCATAATCGGCTCCAATGTTGTCTATTTGATATAAGCTGCCGGCACTGCGGTGTTAACCCGGAAATTGTCTCACATGTCTTGTTCCAGAACCGTTTCTGACCCGACTCGGTTGCCCATTTGACGGTTGTTTGGCGGCGAAAAGGCGGCACTCCTTGTTGTAAAACGGGCCTCGGCAGTAGCCATGGAAATTTTCCGATGATGCCTGATTGACGCCCCGGAACGAAGGTGCCATCGGGCGTTGGTTATGAGGGTGATAATCAGTCACCTGACGCTCGCCGAGGTGCAGGTGTCATTGGCTATTCCGCCCAAAAATTAATCATTTCGGTTCCGTATCCCATTGATAATACTAAGATAACCATGGAACGATCATTCTACAAAAACACTGACGATTTCCCGAAATCGATGGCCCCGGTGCCGCGGGATGGTGCAAGAACAATGATTTCAAAACCCGGGGATGGACCCCTTGATCACCCCCGATGACGATGACAATGACAATGCGGAAAATGAAATTGCTTCACAACAGGAACATTTTTTTCAGGGACTGAAATTCAATTTCGGCATGCGGGCGGTGCGGGGCGATTTTTTCAGTTGGCATGGACATAAAAAAAACCGGAGCAATTTTTTTGCCAGCAGACGATGCGTCATCGTATCTGTTTCTCAATGATTTTTGCGCAAGCCCCAGGCGTCTTGAAAGGGGTGATGCAACAGGGCGGTAAAGATCGCCTGAAGGGTTCATCACATGCCAAAAATCGCGGCCCAGCGCCTAAATGCCGGTCGTTTGGCGCTGGTTCAGCCGCTTTTCAGCATCAAGAGGAACTTGAAATAGATGTTTGTTTTCAGATGCTTGTGGGGTATCTCCGGTTGTTTAGTCAATGGGGTAAATGAAGCCTTAATGGATGTCGATGGCGGGAGTGAGAAAAACAACATATGCAGTTAGGGTCCCGCAAACAGTCCACACGCGAGGTCGAAACCGTCGATATAGCGGCCCGGGCGGCACTATTTCGAAACGCCCCCGGTGCGGTCTGTCCTGATTAAGGGAATCAATCATTTGTTAACCATAAGCTGTTGGAATCAATACAAGAGAATCAGTTGAGCAGGGTCGGACTGGCAAGGTCCGTGGGCAAAATGACCGCAGCACAGAGCGTCACAACTCAAAAATCATCAGGCGGGCGCAAGCATTCCTATACGGTGTCGTGCGCCAGCGCGTTTCGCGACGACGTAATGGCCCTGGCAGGGAAACGTGGCGTCAATGTCGCCGATTTGGCACGGTCCGTGGTGCTGGTCGTCGCGGCCGACGAAATTGCCGCCTTCCCGGACCCCGGCGAGCCAAAGGCGGATGATCGGGAAACGGTGGTTTTAAAATCGGGCAAGGCCAAAGGCACCCCGTGGCGGCGCAAACCCCGCCTGCAAGTACGCATGACCCCCGGATATGACGTTGAGAATTTGCGCCGGGCCTTAGGCCTGGCCCTCGCCGTTGATCGAGGCGAGATCGATCTGCGTCTCGACGGCCTTGCCGGCTCCTCTGGGATGACCCCGCAGCCCGAGCCGGAAGCCCCGTTGGCCCCATTGGCCCATGAAATGACCGCCGAGCTGGACCGTTTGCGCTCGATGGTGTCGGCCCTTTCCTTCGAACCGCTGACCGAAGGCATTCGCTCGCGCAATGATGCACTGCATGTAATGGGCTTCCCGCCCGACAGCCTGCCCGATAGCGGCACCTTGAAATCGCGGTTTCGGACACTGGCGACGATTCATCACCCAGATAGCGACCACGGCGATCACAGCCGCATGAGCCAGTTGAACGAGGCGATGGCACACTTGAAGCGCGGGGCTGCATAAAATACAGTCCGGGCCATGCCGGAAAAAAACAAAATCCTGATTACCCGCAATCTGCCCGACGATGTCATCGCCCGGGCATGCGCCGACTATGACGCCGAAACCAACACCGATGATGCGCCGTACGGGGCCGATCAGATGATCGGGTTGTGTCAGGGCAAGGACGCACTGTTGTGCACCATTACCAACGATGTCGGTGCCGATGTCATTGCCCGCCTGCCCGACAGCATTCGCGCCATCGCGACGTTTTCCGTCGGCTTCGAGCATATTGATCTGGATGCCGCGAAAGAACGCAACATTGTCGTTACCAACACACCGGGCGTGTTGACCGAAGCAACCGCCGACATCGCATTGTTATGTCTGTTGGGCGCGGCCCGCCGGGTGACCGAATCACAAGCCACACTGCGTGAAGGCTGGACCGGCTGGACACCGACACAGCTGATGGGTATCGAGGTTACAGGAAAACGACTGGGGTTGGTCGGCATGGGCGATATCGGTCGCGCCACGGCCCGTCGCGCCCGGGCCTTCGGTATGGATATTCATTACCACAACCGCAATCGACTGGATGCGACGCTGGAAGACGGCGCGGTCTTTCATGAGCGACTGGAAGACCTGTTGGCCAACAGCGATTTTCTGTCGCTGCATTGCCCGCTAACGCCTGACACTCGACATTTGCTGAACGCCAAGACCATTGATCTGTTGCCGGACAATGCGGTGGTCATTAACACAGCGCGCGGCCCCGTCGTTGATGACGAGGCCCTGATTACGGCATTGAAAAGTGGTCGGGTGGCGGCTGCCGGGCTTGATGTGTTCGACGGCGAGCCTAATATTAACCCCGGCTACTTTGATTGCCCAACAGCCTTCCTGTTGCCGCATCTGGGCTCGGCAACGGTGGAAACCCGCACCGCTATGGGAATGACGGCGCTGGATAATCTGGATGCCTTCTTCGCCGGAACAGAGCCGCCGAATCGCATTGCATAAAAAAAGCCCGGTGGATTTCGCCACCGAGCTTTTTTGTTTATGAAGGCGCTTATCTAGCGGCGCTCGCCGAACAGCCTTAACAACATGATGAACAGGTTGATGAAGTCCAGATACAGGGTCAGCGCGCCCATGATGGCTTTTTTCGACATCACTTCGGCGCCATCTGCTTCCAGATACAACGATTTGATCTTCTGCGTGTCGTATGCGGTCAGGCCGACGAACACCAGCACCCCGATCACCGAGATGACGAAGTGCATGGCCGAACTCTGCAGGAATATATTGACGACGCTGGCAATGATAATGCCGATCAGGCCCATCATCAGGAACGACCCCATGCCGCTGAGGTCACGCTTGGTGGTGTAGCCGTACAGGCTCATGCCAGCAAAGGTGCCCGCGGTGATGAAAAATACGCGCGCGATCGACGTGCCGGTATACATCAGGAAAATATTTGCCAACGACAGGCCCATAACCGCTGCGAAGGCCCAGAACAAGGCTTGCGCGGTCGATGCCTGCATCTTGTTGATGCCGAACGACAGTGCCAGTATGAAGCCAAATGGTGCCAGCATGACAATCCATGCAAGGCCGGTCGGCTGCAACACGCCACCGGGACCGGCGGCATAAAGCACGTTGATAATTGCCGGCGTGTTGGCTGCGAAATAGGCGATAATGCCGGTCAACGCCAGTCCGGATGCCATCAGGTTATAGACCCGAAGCATGTATTCGCGCAGGCCGACGTCAATGTCGGCCGCAGTTGCTTGCCCGGCGTTTGCTTGTCCGGTGTTAAGTGTGAAACGATTGTCGCGGTCGAGTGCCATAGTGGGACCTCATATAATGTCAGCCAAATTCGTATACCTGTTTTAATATGTCAGGAAACGGGGCGAAATCAAGGCGATGCTTGTAACGGATTGTAACAACCCCACCTGAAATACAGGCAGAAGACGCAAATAGCCGGAATTTATCGATATGATGCCATTCAGAGTCGTTCACAGCGCCAGCGAGGATTGGGCCAATGCGGCCAAGGCCTTGGCCGACGGCGTTGCCGCGACCGATGACGGCGCAAATTTGGGTTTTTTGTATGCAAGCGACCCGCTGCCCGCCGATATTTCCAGCATTCTCACATTTCTAAGGCAAAAGACCGATATCGAACACTGGGTCGGATGCGGGGCAGCGGGCGTTATGTCCATGCCTGGAACCATGCCTGGAACCATGATGGGGGACATCGCCGACGATTATGACCGTCCGGCGGCGGTGGCAATGGTCGGTAAAATGACGGACCAGTCGTTCCGGGTGATACAGGATATGAGCGAAACATCATCGATTTCGGAATGGTTGGCTACGGAAGATCCGTACTTCGGCATTGTTCACGGCGAATCGATGGATGGATCCGTGCCCGATGGATTGCAGGACTTATCCGGGCGCTTCGCATTTCTGGTCGGCGGCCTGACGTCGTCTATCCACAAGAACACCGCCATTGCCGACGGTGCGACCACAGCCGGACTATCAGGGGTGCTGTTTTCTTCCGGGCTTGGCGTTGCCACGGGTTTGAGTCAGGGATGCCTTCCCATATCAGATATGCATGAGGTGACCGATTGTCAGGACAATGTGGTCATCGGCCTGAACGGACAGCCGGCGCTGGAAGTGTTTACCGAGGCCATCGGAAAAGAACTGGCCGCCGACCTGCCAGGGCTCGCTGGTCTGGTTCATGCCGCCGTGCCGGTCGAAGGGTCCGACACCGGCGATTACATGGTGCGCAGCCTGCTTGGGATTGATCCGAAACGTGGCATGCTCGCCATCGCCGATGATATTCGTATCGGCACCCGGCTGATGTTCGTCAGGCGCGATGCTGAAAGCGCCCGGGAAGATTTGCGGCAGATGGTCGCAGACCTGAAGGGCCGTATGGACGCACCGCCGCGCGGCGGAATCTATATCAGCTGCATGGCGCGCGGGCCGTCCCTGTTTGGTAAAGAAGGCGTGGAGCTGGAAATTATTCGCGACGGTCTGGGCGATGTGCCGCTGGTCGGCTTCTACGGTAACGGCGAGATTTCAAATGCCCGCCTTTACGGCTACACCGGAGTACTGACTTTATTTCTTTAAGCAAGCAGGGGGGTCGGATGCGATTATTTGTCGGCATACAGATGCCCAAAGAAATCCGCGACAGACTGAAGGCAATATCGTTCGGCCTTGCGGGCGCACGCTGGATCACGCCGGATAACCTGCATGCCACCCTGCGCTTTATCGGCGATCTCGACGGGCCATCGGTGGACGACGTTGACACCGCGCTTGGTGGCGTTCACGCGCCGGGATTTTCCCTGACGCTGAACGGTGTCGGTCAATTCGGGCGCGGCCACATGAGCCATACCGTGTGGGCCGGGATCAAGACGCAACCGGCGCTTGTTCATTTACACGACAAGATCGAGTCGGCTTCAGTTCGTGCCGGACTGGATGCCGATCGTCGCAAGTTTACGCCGCACGTGACATTGGCGCGGCTGAAAAAAACACCAGAGCACGAGATCGCTGACTGGGCACAATCCATCGGCGATTTAAAGATCGGGCCGTTTCAGGTCGATTCGTTCCAGCTGTTCCGCTCGCACCTGGGTCATGGTCCCGCCCACTATCAGGTGCTCTCAGAGTACGCGCTAGAACCCGAACTTGTTTAAAATCCCACTGACGGAACCAACGTACGATCCGCCGAACAGGCGAACGTGAACCAGCAGCGGATACAGGTTGTACAGGTCGCGGCGCTCTTCGAAAAATCCCGGTGCGATGGGCCGATGCTCGCCATAGCGCGAAAAGAAATCATCGCCACAGGTTCCAAACAGGGTCGAAAAGGCGAGCTCGACCTCTGCGTCGGCAAAATAAATGGCAGGGTCTATGAAACCGGTGATGCGCCCGTTTGCGGCCAGCACGTTGCCGCCCCACATGTCGCCGTGGACCAATGACGGCTGGGCCGGTTCTTCAAGCCAGCGCCCAACGCTGTCGGCCAGCTTTTCCAGCCGCGCCATGACGTCGCCGGGAAGCCGCCCGGCATCAAGTGCCTGGCGGCCCATATACACCAAGCGGTGTTCAGAAAAGAAATCGAGCCATCGGGGTGTTTCCGGGTTCGGTTGGTGCAGGCCACCGATGACGGTGTCATATTGAAAACCATAGGATTGGGCCGTGATGTCGTGCAGGGCAGCCAGAAGATCGGCGGCGTGTTGTTGCGCGGATGCATTCAGGGCACCACCGGACTCGACGTATGTCATCAATAAAAGATCATCATCGCCAAACAGCACATCGGGCACCGGCAGGGCCGACCGTTCTTTCAGGTATTGGAGCATGTGGCCTTCAAGCTCCAGCCCGCTGCCAGCACCACCAACTTTGGCGACCACGGTTTCGCCGTTTTTAAGACGCACCTTGTAAACGTCGCCGATACAGCCACCGCCGAGCGACGATGTTTTTGCCTGGGCCGAGCCAGTGACACGGCTAATGACGTCGGATATGTCCGGGCGCATTCCTAAGAGCCTGCCTCTTCGTTGCGCTCTTCCTGTCGCGCCTTTTGTCTGGCGGCCGCAGGCGTTGCCACGACAAGCGCCGCAAGCGTGACAACAACCGCACAGGCTTTGCAGGTCTCTCCCATAACAGGGCGATTATACATTAAATGATTAAAAATGATTGGTGCGGATGTCGTCGAGCAGCCCGATGGTCGCCAGTTCAATCAGGTCGAGCACAACCTCGAAACCATTGCCGCGACTGTAATAAGGGTCGGGCACGCTTTCGCCTTCGGCACCTTCGGCAAAATCCAGCAACAGCCGGACCCGGCCTTCTTCGCCCGGCGGACAAACCGCCATCAGGTTGGTGTGGTTTTCCACATCCATGGCGAGGATGTAATCGAACCGGCGGAAGTCTTCGTCGCGTACACGCCGGGCGCGCTGATTACTCAGGTCAATGCCGCGACGCATGGCGGCTGTTTGCGAACGGCCGTCCGGCGGCTCGCCGATATGAAAGGCAGCGGTGCCAGCGGAATCGATGCGGAACCTGTCGGCCAGTCCTTCTTTTTCAACCAGTTCCCGAAACACGCCCTCGCCCGTCGGCGACCGGCAGATGTTGCCAAGACAGACGAACAGGACGTTGATGATGGGGGTGGTCAAGAGGTGTGGCTCCGGTCTAGTTGCGGCTTCTTTTGCCTATCCGCAAGCGCAGCGCGTTCAGCTTGATAAAGCCTTCGGCGTCGCGCTGGTCATAGACGGTGTCTTCCTCGAACGTCACCATGGCTTCGTCGTACAGGCTGTTGGGCGACTTCCGTCCGGTGACGGCGACGCCACCCTTGTACAATTTCATGCGCACCGTGCCGGTGACAGGTTCGCTCGCGGCATCGATGGCGGCCTGCATCATCTCGCGTTCGGGCGCGAACCAGAAGCCGTTGTAAACCATCTCGGCATAGCGCGGCATCATCTCGTCTTTCAGGTGCGCCGCGCCCCGGTCCATGGTGATGCTTTCCATGCCGCGCCGGGCTTCCAGCAGGATGGTGCCGCCGGGCGTTTCGTAAATGCCGCGCGACTTCATGCCGACGAACCGGTTCTCGACGATGTCCTTCCTGCCGATGCCGTTGTCGCCGCCGTATTTGTTCAGTGCGGTTAGTAATGTGGCGGGTGACATTTTCTCGCCATTGATGGCAACCGGGTCGCCGTGTTTGAAGTCTATTTCGATAACCGTCGGCGTATCGGGTGCGGCCTCTGGCGAGACCGACCGTGTATAGACGTCTTCAGGTGCTTCGACCCACGGGTCTTCCAGCGCCTTGCCCTCGCATGAAATGTGCAACAGGTTTGCGTCAGCTGAATAAGGCGGCTCGCCCTGCTTGTCGCTGGGCACCGGAATCTGGTGTTTGTTTGCGTACTCGATCAGCTTGGTGCGCGAGCCCAAGTCCCATTCCCGCCAGGGCGCGATGATTTTGATGTCCGGGTTCAGGCCATAGTAACCAAGCTCGAAGCGAACCTGATCGTTGCCCTTGCCGGTTGCCCCGTGGGACACCGCATCGGCACCGACTTCGGCGGCGATCTCGATCTGGCGTTTGGCGATCAACGGTCTGGCGATCGAAGTGCCAAGCAAATAGGTGCCTTCATACAGCGCGTTGGCCCGGAACATCGGGAACACGTAATCGCGCACGAACTCTTCGCGCAGATCCTCGATGAAGATCTCTTTGATGCCCATCATTTCGGCCTTAGCCCGAGCCGGTTCGACCTCTTCGCCTTGCCCTAAATCGGCGGTGAAGGTGACGACCTCGCAGTTATAGGTATCTTGCAACCAGCGCAGGATCACCGAGGTGTCCAGTCCACCGGAATAGGCCAGTACGACTTTTTTAATGTCCGCGCTCATATCTCAAACTCTGTCATGTTGAAAGGTTGGCGCAGTATAGGCGATAGACGGATGGGGGCAAGCCTAGTGGGGGGCCGTCCACTCGGACAGTGACGGCTTGATTGATTCGTAGTCGCGGTAGCCAAGCGTTAGGAAGGCGTATTGGTCGTCTTCGCCGGGATTGCTCTGGCGGGCAATGATGGTCGGAAAACCGGTGACGCCCAGCGTCCGGGCCTCGTGAAAATCCTTTTGGGTAGCGGCGCGGGCTTCGTCAGACTCGAGCTGCCGGGTAAAGTCAGCCGCATCGACGCCGTATTTCGTTGCCAGTTCGGCAAGGGCTTTTGAATCTGTGACATCCCGGTTCTCGGCGTAATTGGCCTGGTGCAGGTCTTCCAGGAAATCCAGCGCAGCCTCAGGTTTCATTTCGCGCATGGTGACGACGGCACGGCATGCGGGTTCGGTGTCATAGACAAAACCCTCGCGTTCGAAAAAATCAAAATCAAAGGGCTGGCCGGTTTTATCGTGCACCTGTTCCCAGTGATGGCGGATGTATTCCTTCATGGTTTTGTCCATGGTCTCGACGGTGCCGGGGCGCAAGCCGCCGACAAGCACCTCGATGCCAAGTCGATCCGAGAAATCGTCTCTCAGCTGTCGCATGATCGGCGCGAACCCCCAGCACCATGAACACATGGGGTCGGCGACAAGGATCAGGGTCTGGGTGGGTTTGTCGGCCATGGGGGTCATTATAGTGAACCTGAGAGAGAAAAACCGCCCCCGAACGATACAAGGAGAAGATCGTCGAGGGCGGAGTCTGTGACCGGTATCTTAAAGCCGGTCAGGGGGGGTATGGGGGTGGTCATCGAAACGTAGGCCTTGATGATCGCCGGGGATTCGGCAAAGACCGCATAGATGCTGGGCAGGAACCCGAACTTTCTTCGGCGCTCGACATTTCCCGATGGGATGCGCCCGGGGTGGTGGCTTTGTCGTGAAGTGTGAAAGCAGACATGTTTCAGGTTTCCCAGTCAGTGGTTATTATATTAAACTTGAATGCTCGTTCTAATATTTAGCCATCATGATCTATGGTGGGAAACACTGTCAATAGAATTCAGAATGATTATTCCAATTATTTTGGAACGGGGCGCAGAAAAAGTCCCTCAGTCGAAGCTGGCGACGGCGACGTCGGCAATATCACGCAACGTCCCTTCGCCCGGGCGCAGTTTGGCGACGGCCTGAATGCCTTGCATGGTGCAGATCATCGACCGCGCCAGGGCTCTGGCCTCGCGGGTATTCGATATCTCACCCATTTCCTGACCCTGAACGATCAGATCGGTCAGGGTATTTTCGACCTGAAGCATGCGACTGCCCAGCATTTTTGCCAGTTTGTCGTCGCGCGAACACAGTTCGGTCAGGGTGTTGGTCATCAGGCACCCGCGTCGACCTTCGGGCGAAGTGCCAAGGGTGACCAGCCCATCGAAGACGTGTTCAATGACGCCGCGTGGCGAGGCATCGCTTGCACTTTTCATAAGTGTACTGAGCGGCGAGGCGGCGAAATAGCGCTCCAGCGCAGCCTCGAACAGACCCGCCTTGTCGCCGAAAGTATCGTAAATGGAGCCCCGATTGATGCCCATGGCATCGACCAGATCCTGGATCGATGTCGCCTCGTAGCCCTGACTCCAGAACACCTGAACGGCGGCGTCGACGACTTCTTCGGGTTGGAATTCTTTATGTCGTGCCATTGTTTCGTCCTCGAATCTATCGGCTGAGCATACAATTATCGGAACGATAGTTCAAGAATTGTTCAGGCAGGGTGGGCGTCGTCTTCGATTCCGGCGGCCCGACGGGCTTTCAAAAGGCTCATGCGTTCGCGTTCGCTGTCCGATTTCAACTGCCCACAGGCGGCCAGAATATCGCGCCCGCGCGGCTTGCGCACCGGGGCGGAATAACCCGCATCATTGAGGATTTCGGCAAACCGGCTCATCGCCTTGTCAGATGAGCAATCGTAATCGGCACCGGGCCATTTATTAAACGGTATCAGGTTGAATTTGGCCGGGATGCCCTTGACCAGCCGCGCCAGTTGTTTGGCGTCGGCCGGGCTGTCGTTGATGCCATCAAGCATGATGTATTCGAACGTGATGCGGCGCGCATTGTTCGACCCGGGATATTCCCGGCACGCCTGCAACAGTTCCTTTAAGGGGTACTTTTTGTTGATCGGCATAATAATGTCGCGCAGCTCGTCGGTAACGGCGTGCAGGCTAATCGCCAGATTGACACCCAGATCTGCCCCGCACTGTCGAATGGCCGGAACCACGCCCGATGTGGACAATGTAATGCGGCGTTTCGATATGGCGATGCCGTCGCCATCCATGATGATCTTTAGCGCCTTGGCGACGTTGTCGTAATTGAACAGCGGCTCGCCCATACCCATCATGACGATGTTTGACAGCAGCCGGTCCCCGTTTGGTGTTGGCCATTCGCCGTAAGAATCGCGCGCCAGCATGACCTGGCCGACGATCTCTGCCGGGTCCAGATTGCGCACCAGCCGCTGGGTGCCGGTGTGGCAGAACTTACACGTCAAGGTGCAGCCGATCTGGCTGGAAACACACAATGCGCCCCGGTCTTCTTCTGGGATGAAAACGGTTTCGGCTTCGTTGCCGTCATCAAACTTGACCAGCCATTTGCGGGCAGAATCGCTTGATGTCTGCTCGCGGCTGACTTCGGGGCGGGCAACAACGAAGTTATCGGCAAGCTTTTCGCGGGTCGGCTTGGCGATGGTCGTCATTTTGGCGAAATCAGTAACGCCCTGATGATAAATCCAGTGCCAGACCTGTTTCGCACGGAACGGTTTCTCGCCGATTTCAACCAGAACGGCGGTCAATTCGTCGCGGTCGAGCCCGACAAGGTTGGTCAATGTCTGTGACATGCCCCTGATATAGCCGTTTTTCCGAAGAACCCAACCGTTAATTGGATTATTTGCAGGCCTCGAGGGCGGTCTTGTGGGCGGCAGTGAAGCCCTTCAGGGAATAGGTGTCGGTGGTCTCGGTGCCCCTGGACGACGTTCCCTTAACGACAAGTTCGACGCCACGCTTCATGGCGGCGACCATGGCGTCATCGTCAGAATCCTTGTACGTCCACGCGCTTCCATTCTTGGTGAACATCTTGAAGGCGTCCTTGCCGATGGTGGCGATAACATCACGGCCCTTTTTGAAACTGTAGCCCGCGGTCAGCGAAACGATGCCGCTGGATTTTTTATCAGAGGGGCGCAGGGTGACAAGCATGTAGGTGTCGCCGCGCTTCTTGTAATCGCCTTGCTGCTTCCCGGGTTCGGACCCGATGTAACAAACAGGCTGGCCCGCTTCCTTGATGGCGAAGGCGCTCCAATCACCGAACACGTCAATCAGACCTTTTTGCTGGGCGTGGCCATCGGTCGACGCCAGTACGACAACAAGGAAGGCGGAAATGGCAAAAATGATTCTCATAACCGCATTGATACTCCCGCCCGATGCACTTGCCAAGCCTGCCAGAGGATGTCACTTAGGATTATGGATGATTTGAGTGAAAATCCGGTGCTCGTCGAAGTGACGCGCGGCGAAATGGTCGAAAGCCGTCATCGCGGGGCGGTCTGTGTGACCGATGCCGCCGGAACCGTTATTGCGGGCCTCGGCGATATCGAGCGCGCGGTATATCCGCGTTCGGCGATCAAGCCGTTGCAAGCGCTGTCCCTGGTCGAAAGCGGTGCCGATATCAGCGCGGAAGAATTGGCGCTGGCCTGTGCATCGCACAATGGTGAGCCGGAACATGTTGACCTTGCGTGTCGATGGCTTGGGCGATTGGGGCTGGATGTTGACGATCTGGAATGTGGGCCGTCGGTGATGATGGAGGGTCTGACAGGCTCCCCGACCCGCGCCCACAATAATTGTTCGGGAAAACACACAGGGTTCCTCGCCACCGCCCTCGACATGGGCGAACTGAGCGCCGGATATATCGGTGTCGCCCATCCAGTGCAACAACGGGTACGGAGGATTTTGGGCGAGATCACGGACTTGGATTTATCGAACGCGCCCGAAGGCATAGACGGCTGCGGCATTCCGGTACTGGCAATGCCGTTGCACGCGATGGCGTTGGGGCTGGCGCGGATGGCCGATCCGTCGGCGCTGACATCGGAACGTGCAACCGCTGCCCAACGCATCACCCGGGCGATGATGGAACATCCATTTTTGGTCGCCGGTAGCGGACGCTTTGATACCCGGCTGATGGCCGCAGTGAAGGAACCTGTTGTCGTCAAGACCGGGGCCGAAGGCGTACACGCAGCAATTCTGCCGAACCGGGGGCTGGGGGTAGCGTTGAAAATAGATGACGGTGCGAAGCGCGCTGCCGAAGTCACCATGGCGGCCGTGCTGTCAGCCTTGGGTGTCGCGAACATTGCCGATGATCTGATCAGCCCGGTGGTGCTGAACGCGGTGGGTGAAGAGGTCGGTGTTATTCGTCCGTGTCTTCAGACGGATGGGTTTCCGACGGCGGGTCGTTAAGAAACGGATTGGCCTTGTCGCGAAATTGTGGATCGCCAAAGACCGGATCGGGCAGCGGTTCCGTCGGCCCGCCGGGGCGTTCCGGGCGACGTTGAAACCTGCCCAGGCTCTGCACCCGGTCGTACATGACAATGGCTGCGGCAACGCCGACGTTGACGCAGAACCGCATCGGGATCTTGATGGTGTGGTCGCACCGGGCGACCATTTCTGGCGACAGGGAACCCCGTTCCGGCCCCAGCACATAAGCCGCCCGTGGCGGATGGCGAAAGCTTGGCAGCTCGACGGAATCTTCCATCAGCTCGACCCCGACCAGCGAACATTTTTCGGGCAGGATCATGCTGTCGATGTTGGGAAAGCCGTACAGCGGAACGTGCCCTGTGGCTTGCGAAGTGTCGGCCCGTCCGCCGACGGACTTGTCATAGGTGGCAGCCACGGTAAAAACGAAGCCCGCCCCGAAGGCGTGCGCCGTGCGGAAGATGCTGCCGACGTTCATGACTTTCGAGATGCCTTCGACACCGACACCGAAATAACCACGCATTGTTCAGGTCCTTACTGGTTCTTGTTTCTGTCGTCCCCGGCTCAACACCAGCACGTTACCGGCGAGCACCAGAACCATGCCGACGATTGCCCATGAAGACCATTGGTAATTTTCATACACCGTCGAAATCGCCAACGCGATGACCGGGAACAACACGGTTGCGTATGCTCCCTTGCCGGCCCCGATCCGGCCCAACAAGGTCAGGTAACTGCCAAAGGCCAGGACCGAACCGAATACTGCCAGATACAACAGCGAATAGATATATTCCGCGCTGGTGTCAAAATTGAACGGGGCGCCGCGAAGCCAGGCGAATATGGCCATGAACATCGCACCATAGGCCATGCCATAGGCGTTGGTCTGCACCACCGGCAATCCGCGCAACTGGTTGGCGACGGCGACGATATTCCCGGCCGATGCCAGCAGCGTGCCGATAAGGCTGAGAACAAGACCCAATGCGCCACCGCCCGACAGATCGAAGCCTTGAATCTCAGGCCAGAAAATAACCGACAGGCCAACAATGCCGATGGTCGCCCCAACGGCGACCCGGGGCTGGATCGCGTGGTTAAGAAAAATCCGCCCAAAAATGATGTTGGCGACGATGATGGATGAAAAAACCACGGCTACCAGCCCGCTGGTCATTTCCATATTGGCCAGATAAAAAACGAAATAGTTGCTTGAAAACAGGAAAAACCCCAACACGATCATGCGCCAGTGGTCGCGCCAGGAAAATCGCATCCCATAGCCCCTGATCACGCAATAAGGCAACAGTACGGCGGCGGCTACGGCGAAACGATAGGCGACCGAGACCTCGGGTGCGACAACGCCGAACTGGAACGTGATGGCGTACCAGGTGGATCCCCAAATCAGGACCGTGACCGCGTACAGCAGAAAAACATTCACTCCCCGCATCCCCCCGTTCACAGGTCGTTCATTTAGCGCTAGATTATGGGCTGAATCGTTAATGCGTTTGAATTTGAACCTCGGGAGCCGACATGTCCAACCCCTTTATCGTTGCCATTAAAACCGACCCGGCCAAGTTTCTGTCGGAACTGGACACGTCGGAACTCAAGGCGGTTGCCGAAGGTTGTGTCGAAGTGTTGGAGGCGCGCGCCAAGAAGGGCGAAAGCGATGCTCCGCCCGCGTTGCAATCTCTCTATCGATCCGTTGCCAACGTTGAAATCTAGACGGCGCGCCGCCCGAAGGTAGCTAAAAACCTAAAGATTTGATTCCAGAAAATCGTTGAAAGCATCCCACGACTGTTCATCGGCGACCTTGCGATAGCGCGACGAACCAATCACCGTGAAAGCATGTGGCGCGCCGGAATAGACCTGCATTTCATACATAACGCCAGCCGCTTCCAGTTCCTTCGACAGGGCCGCCACATGGTCCATGGTGATCGAGGTATCGGCTCCACCGTGGGCAACCAGAATCGGCGGTGTGCCCGCCGGATAGCTTTGGCCTTCGGGTGTCGATAGCCCCCCGTGGAATGTTGAGTAACCGACGATATTGGTCGCCTTGCCCGACCGCGCCAGCTCCAGCACCGCCGCACCACCAAAGCAATATCCCATCACCACGGCCTTGGATTTAGCCTTCTTGCGGGCTTCTGTCAGCCCGGCCAAAATCAGGCTGCGCATTTTATCGCGGTCATTGTACAGCTTGCCGGTCTCGGCCTTTTTGGCACCGGTTTCGACCGGTCGGTTGCCCTTGCCGTACAGGTCAACGGCAAATGCGTCGTAACCCTTTTTCGCCAGCATCTCAGCGCGGTTGACTTCGTATTCTGTCAAGCCGTCCCAGTCGTGAATAATCAGCACCAGGCCTTTCGATTGGCCTGAGGCACTGGCCCGGTAGCCTTCGTACTCGGCCCCGTTCGAAGAATAGGTGACGGCCTCTCCGGCGTTGGCGGTTGTGGGTAACAATGCCGCTAGCAGAGCGTAAAATAAATGTTTCATGATTGCGTCCTCCCTTTTGATACTTTGATATGGAAGCTATATATGGGGATGCGAGTCAAATATAGGCTCTTCGGGCCAAGCTTGTTTTGACTTCCAGTGACCTCGCCGCTGTAGGCGCGCCTATGTAGCGAGTTCTTTTATATCTTTGAACAGCTCCAGGGCGTCGGGGTTGGCCAGTGCCTCGCGGTTCTTGACATCGCGACCGTGGACCACGTCGGAAACGGCCAGTTCGGTAATTTTCCCCGATTTGGTGCGCGGGATATCGGTGACGGCGATAATTTTCTGGGGCACATGGCGCGGCGTGCAGTTGGCGCGAATCTCGGTTTTGATTTTTCCGACCAGTTCGTCGTCCAGTGTGACGCCGTCGCGCAGCACCACGAACAGCACGACGCGGACATCGTTGTCCCATTGCTGGCCGATGACGATGGCTTCCATAATGTCGCCGAGCTTTTCAACTTGCCGATAGATTTCCGAAGTGCCGATGCGCACGCCACCGGGATTGAGGGTCGAGTCCGAGCGTCCATGAATGACGATGCCACCGTGTTCTGTCAGTTCGACCCAGTCGCCGTGATGCCAGACATTGGGATACTTTTCGAAATAAGCCCCCTTGTATCGGGACCCGTCGTCGTCGTTCCAGAAGCCGACGGGCATGCACGGGAACGGCTTGGTGCAGACCAGTTCGCCTTTCACACCTTCAAGCGCATTGCCGTCGTCATCAAACACTTCGACCGCCATACCCAGGCCGCGCATCTGGATTTCACCGGGCCACACTGGGCCTGACGGATTGCCCAACATGAAGCATGAAACAATGTCCGTACCGCCCGCGATGGACGCAAGCTGGATGTCGGTTTTTATGTGCTCATAGACGAAACGAAATGAATCCGGTGATAACGGCGAGCCGGTCGAGGCCATTGCGCGCAGGCTGTCCAGCTTGTGGGTTTGCTTCGGCTTCAGGCCTGCCTTGGCGACGGCGTCGATGTATTTGGCCGACGCCCCGAACAGGGTCATGTTCTCGGCATCGGCGAAATCGAACAGCACGTTGCCGTCGGGATAAAACGGCGAGCCGTCATAAAGCAACAGCGTCGCCTGGGATGCCAGCGCCGTGACCAGCCAGTTCCACATCATCCAGCCGCAGGTGGTGAAATAAAACACTCTGTCGCCGGGTTTGATATCGCTGTGAAGCTGATGCTCCTTGATATGTTGCAACAGGGTTCCGCCCTGTCCATGAACGATGCATTTCGGCGCGCCGGTGGTGCCTGACGAAAACATGATGAATAGCGGGTCGTTGAACAGCCCGCGGACGAAATCGATGTCACCGGCCACCAGACCATCGGTGAAGTCATCCAGAAGAACCGCGTTCTTAAGGCCATCCAGCGAAGGCTCCTTTGTGGCATAGGGAACGATGACCGTGTGGGTGAGGGTCGGCAATTGAGAAATAATTTCCGTCAGCTTGGCCGTCTGGTCATGGGTCTTGCCGTTGTAAAAATACCCATCGACGCTGAACAGTACCTTGGGCTCAATTTGGCCGAACCGGTCGAGCACGCCCTGGACGCCAAAGTCGGGTGAACACGATGACCACACCGCGCCAATGGCCGATGTCGCCAGCATGGCGATAACGGTTTCGCCCATGTTCGGCATGTATCCCGCGACCCGGTCGCCGGGCTTAACCCCGGCACGGCTGAGGGCTTGTGCGACGAGCGACACCCGGTCATACAGCCCCCCATACGACAGCTTGCGCCGGACCTTGTCTTCGCCCCAGAAAACGATGGCATCGTCATCGTCGCGGCGGCGCAAAAGGTTCTCTGCAAAATTCAGACGGGCCTCTGGAAAGAAGCGGGCACCGGGCATGGCGTCTGGGTTTTCCAGAACCACGTTGCCCCAGGTCTCGGCGCTGATACCGGCGAAGTCTTTCAGTGATTGCCAGAACTTCTCGGTCTCGGCGATGGAAAAATCATACAGCGCCGGGACATCCTCGATGGTGACGTTCCAGTCGTTTTCGACCTCTTCCATAAAGGCGGTCATGTTGCTGGTGCTGACGCGCGTATCGGACGGCTGCCACAAAGGAGTGTCAGTCATGCGGAGACCTGCTCGTTGATGGCGGCGGCGAGTGTCAGGTCCTTGGTTGTCACGCCACCGGCGTCATGGGTGGTCAGGGTGATGTCGACCCGGTTATAGACGTTGCTCCATTCCGGGTGGTGGTTCATGTCTTCGGCGGCCTTGGCAACGCGGGTCATGAAGGCGAAAGCCTGAACGAAGTCATCAAAACGAAAGCTCTTGTGGATTGCATCGCGGCCATCCATGGAAGCCCATCCGTCTGGAAGGTTGCCGGTCATGGCTGCTTCGGTTGCTCCGGCGGTATTTGTTTCTGGCGAATGATGATTTCGACACGCCGGTTGGAGGCCCGGTTTTCTTCCGAATCGTTGGGCGCCAGCGGGCGGCTGTCGGCATAGCCCATGGCCGACAGTCGGCCCGGTTCAATGGTTGTCAGTTCAAGCAGGTGGTGGATGACTGAATTGGCGCGCGCCGTCGACAGGTCCCAGTTGGACCGGAATTGTGCAGTGCTGATTGGGCGGTCGTCGGTGTGGCCCGCGATTATAACCTCGCCGTCGGTTTTCTCGATAACCACGGCCAGATTATTCAGCGCCACCAGAAACGCCGTCGTCAGGGTCTCGACGCCGGGCGGGAAAGCAATTTTTGCCGGGAAGCGAACGACGACCTCGCCCTCGCGTTCTTCGACGTTGGCCATGGATTTGGCGATCTGTTCGGCGATCACCGCTTTGACCTTTTCTCCCAGGGTTTCTTCGATTTGGGTGACCTCTTCGGGCGGCTTGTCGCCCAGAACATCATCGATTTTCAGGTCCTGAACGACCTTCGGCACCCTGCTGCGGGCGGCTATTCCGGCCGGCCCTCCGTCTTCTTCGACGACGCCAGCCAGTTTCTTGATGTACTGAATGCCGAAAGCCTCGCGCATGTTACCGGCGATTTGCTGGTATTTGTCGGCGTCCATTTTAGCGAACGTCAGCATCAGCACGAACAAGGTCAGCAGCAGCGACATCAGGTCGGCGAAGGTGACCATCCATAGGGGCGCGCCGGCTGCCGGTTTTTTGCTCACTATTCGTCTCCGTCCTCGTCAGATGAAATCATTGTGCGTTGGTCTTCTGGCAGATAGACCTGCAACAATTCTTCGATGACGTTGGGATGGGTTTGCGCCTGAATCTCAAGCACGCTGTCAATCATCAGCGATTTACTGGTCAGTTCACTGTCCAGCCGTGATTCCAGCTTGTCGGCAATGGGCAGGGCAATCAGGTTGGCGATGATGGCGCCATACAGCGTCGTCAACATGGCGACCGCCATGGCCGGACCAATGGCGGCGGGGTCTGACAGGCTGCTCAGCATTTGCACCAGTCCGACCAGGGTGCCAATCATGCCAAAGGCGGGTGCGGTGTCGCCGATACCGCGGAAAATCTTGCTGCCTTCTTCGTGCCGACGGATCGACTGGTTCATCTCGCCGGTCATGGTCTTGCGCACCACTTCCGGGGCCATGCCGTCGATGCACAGCTGGATGCCTTTTTTCATGAAATCGTTTGCGATGTCATAACCTTCCAGCGCCAGCAGGCCGCCCTTGCGGGATTTCTTTGCCAGTTTCAGGGCCAGGGCGACCAGTTCCAACGGGTCTTCCTTGTCGCCGACGAAGGCGGCATGGACGCCGACCTTGAATGCGATGGACACCTGTTTCAGCGGGAATTTGATCAGGGTGGCAGCGAAAGTTCCGCCCATGACAATCAGGAAGCCGGGCAGATTGAGAAAGATGTACATGTCGGAGCCGACCAAGATCGCGGCGACGACGACGCCGGTTCCGCCGACCAGGCCGAGTAGAGTAGCAATATCCATTCGGCGTCAGCCCCCGTTTTTTTTGTGAAACCCTTTGAAAAGTAAAGATATGTAAAGTGCGCGCGGACTGCAACGACGATGTTGTCGGGGGAATGCCCGGGCGATACAGTTGGGGAATGACGGATCACAGCAGACCACCGACCTTGAGCGCGCTCGAAGCCATTGCGACCAATGCTTTACGTACGGTTCCAGCCGAGCTGCTGACCCATGTAGACAACGTCGTTATCCGTGTCGTTGATTTCCCCGATGCCGAAACCCAGGCAGAAATGGGCTTGGCCTCGCCCTTTGACCTGCTGGGATTATACAGCGGTGTGCCGCTGGGCGACAAAAGCGTCGTCGATGTAACGCCCGATGTTGATATGATCTTCCTGTATCGCCGACCGATACTGGATTACTGGTGCGAAAGTGGAGAAGACCTGAGCCATCTGGTGCGCCATGTGCTGATCCACGAGATCGGCCATCATTTCGGCTTCAGCGATGCCGATATGGAACGCATAGAGAGTCTTTAAGGGTTTTGCAGCTAGTTAGCCGTTAAGAGCGCCGAGGCGATGTTGCGGTTGGCCTCGATCATCGCGTCCAGGGTATCGGCGTCATAATGCTCAAGCAGCTTGGCGGCTGAATTGTCCATGAACAGGCTGAGGCTGAGCAGATCGGCCTTGAGCTCGTCGGACAGGGTATTTTCCTCGCCGCTTAGGTCCGCCTGAAAGACCGTCCACAGGGTGGTGTTGAAATCCAGTGCCTCGGCCAGGGACTTTGTATCTTCGGGGTGCATGCGAGCGGTGTTCAACAACCGGGCCGCCTTGATCAGGGCTTCGCCGTCGCGCGACATACCGTGCAAGGACGCCGAACGGGTGCGGGCATATGCTTCGACAGGGGACATGGTTTTAAGCCCGCTCCAGCAGACCAACGACCAATTGCGCCGATTGATTGCTAATGTTCTGGGCTTCCTGGGCGAGTGAGTCGCGCACATTGGCGGACAATAATTTTGCCCCTTCTTCGTTCAGGTCGGCCTCGACCAGCTTGTCGGCACCAGCCTGCACGATGTTGGCGAGGTTTTCGGAAAATTCCTCGCGGACACCCAGAATGGCTGCGTTGCCAACGATGTTCGACGTTGTTGAACGGATTTGCGAGCGCGCATCGTCCAAAGCAGTCAGCGCGTTGTTGATGTCGGTGGTGGTGGCGAAACTGCCGTAAGCGGCCGCCGACGTGCCAATCCCCAATCCGCTTGCGTCGCTGGCGGAACCGGCAACATCAAGGCTTTCGCTCGGCTGCTCGCTGATATTGACGCGCAGGGTGTCGGACGGATTCGACAGCAGGTTGACGCCTTTATAAGAAGTATCGCCGATCAGATTGTTCAGTTGCGTGCGCACGACATCAAACTGTGCGGCCAGGTTGGCGCGGTCATCGGCCTCGGCGCTGAGTGCTTGCGTGGCGATGCCTTTTAATTGCTGGGCCAGCTTGTCGGCGGCATCCAGACCGGCCTCGGTGACCAGCAGGGCGCTGATGCCCTGATCGATATTGGCCTTGGCGGTGTTCAGGGTGTCGACGCGGGCAACCAGGCCCTTCGATAACAGGAATTTCTGCGCGTCTTCGGTGATCTTCGAAATCTTGCGCCCGGTGGCCAGATGATTGGCGGCCTGGTCGCGGGCATCGGCAATGCGGCTGCGCGCCGTCAATGACAGCTGTTGGGCGGCGCCTAGGGAAATCGAATCAACCATATATTAAAGACCGGTGTCCTGTTCGTTAATGCTGGCCTGATTATGGAAAATCGATGCGGGGTGAGTCTGTGACATACGTCACAGGCGGGATTTTCTGTTGTAAGGAGAGAAAACAAGACCCGCAGCTTTTAACTACGGGTCTCGATGGTGGAGCCGAGGGGAATCGAACCCAAAACCTGCGAAGCGGCGCAGCCGCATGTGGCAAACAAGACTCAGGGGTTCTTGCCCGGAAAGAAAAAGGGCCTAACCATGTTCGGTTAAGCCCTTTTGAAACTGGTGGAGCCGAGGGGAATCGAACCCCTGACCTCCACGTTGCGAACGTGGCGCTCTCCCAACTGAGCTACGGCCCCTTTAATGGGTTGCGGCGGTGTTATGGAACCACGACCTCTGCCCTGTCAAGGGGTGGCTCATGGGGCGGCATGGCAGCGTTGTCTCATGCCCTTGCGCCAGTCTTCCGACAGGGCTACTTTATCGCCGCTGTTAACCAACAAGTGAGCCACAGTCATGGATGTTCTTCTCGGGCCCGTCGCCAAGCTTCTGATTACCGTTATCGACCTGTACATATGGATCGTCGTTATCGGGGTGATTCTAAGCTGGCTGGTTGCCTTTAATGTCATTAATTCATCGAACCGCTTCGTTTATATAGTCGGGGAGTTCATTCACCGGGCGACCGATCCGCCGCTGCAAAAAATCCGCAACATACTGCCAGCCATGGGCAACTTCGATTTGTCGCCTATCATCTTGATTCTGGGTCTTGTCCTGCTTCAGGACGTGTTGATCAAGATGATGATGAAGTTCGGCTGATGACCTGTTTGCGCCGCAAGACGGAAAGAATTGATGGCTGATGCAAAAATAATCGACGGCAAGGCTTTTGCCGAAGGGCTTCGCAACAAGGTTGCCCAAGAGGTCGCGCGCCTGAAGGATGCCCATGAACACGTGCCCGGACTGGCGGTGGTGCTGATTGGCGAGGACCCGGCGAGCCAAGTGTATGTCCGCAACAAGGGCAAGCAGACCATCGATGCGGGGATGAACTCGTTTGAGCACAAACTGTCCGATGAAATTACCAATGATGAGCTGCTGACCCTGATCCATGGCCTGAACAAGGACGACAAGGTCAACGGCATTCTGGTGCAATTGCCGCTGCCCGATCACATCGACGAGGCCCGAGTGCTCGCCGCCATCGACCCGGCCAAGGATGTCGATGGCTTCCACGTTATTAATGTCGGCAAATTGGCGACCGGCGATTCCTCGGCGATGGTGCCGTGTACGCCGCTTGGTTGCCTGATGATGTTGAAAGATACGCTAGGCGATTTGACCGGCAAGACGGCGCTGGTGCTGGGTCGCTCGAACATCGTCGGCAAGCCGATGGCGCAATTGCTGCTGGGTGAGCACTGCACCGTCACCATCGCCCATTCCCGGACCAAAGACCTTCCTGATGTGTGTCGCAATGCTGATATTCTGATCGCCGCCGTTGGTCGCCCGCACATGGTAAAGGGCGACTGGATCAAGCCCGGTGCGGTGGTTGTCGATGTCGGCATTAACCGCATCGATGCGCCGGAAAAGGGCGAGGGCAAGACCCGGTTGGTCGGCGATGTCGATTTTGATGCGGCGTCACAGGTCGCCTCGGCCATCACGCCGGTGCCGGGCGGTGTTGGGCCGATGACCATCGCATGCTTGCTGCGCAACACACTGGTTGCGACCTGCTTGCAAAATGATCTGGATATTCCGGAGATTTAGGTCCCGCGAAAGCCATATATTGAGTGAGATTGGACCCTAAGTGGAAATCGATATCAGGTCTTTTACTCCCGACATGACGGATGCTGTCGGGCAATTGATCATCAAAATTCAACGTGACGAGTTTGAACTGCCACTGACCCTGGATGATCAGCCGGACCTGGACGACATTCCGGGTGTGTATCAGAAAAACAATGGCAACTTCTGGGTTGCGCATACCCGTGACGGGAAGGTTATCGGCACGCTGGCGCTCGTTGACTTAGGCAATGGCCATGGAGCGCTGATGAAAATGTTCGTTGCCAGCATGTTTCGCGGCAGCCGCATTGGCATCGGCAACCGGCTGCTTGAAACCCTGGTGACGCATGCCCGAAATAATGGGTTTTCCGACGTTTGTCTGGGCACCACGTCGGTCATGCCGCGCGCCCACGCGTTCTATGAAAAGAATGACTTTCAGGAAATCGACATAGATGATTTACCCGAAGGCTTCCCTGTGATGAAGGTCGACACGAAATTTTATCGGCTCGATTTGACGTCATGAGCGTCTGGTTCGGAGGCTTCGGAGAATTGATCCTGGCGATGGTCGTGTTCATCGCGTCTCATATGATTCCATCGCATCGTCCGCTGCGCAGGGCATTGGTCGGCATGGTTGGCGAGTGGCCGTTCATGGGTCTTTATTCGGTGCTTTCGGTGGGGTTGCTGTGGTGGTTGATCGTGGTCTATCAGCACAGCCCCGATGTCGTATTGTTCGAGCCCATCACCTTTTTCCGGCACTTGCCGTTGGCCCTGATGCTGCCGGTCTGCCTGCTTGTGGTCGGTGCATTTCGCCGACGTGATGGCGGCATCGTTCCGGGGGTCTTGAAGATCACCCGCCATCCAGTGCTGTGGGCGCTGGCGATCTGGGCGGTGATGCACATGGCGGCCAACCCCTATGGGGCGGCGTGGATACTGTTCGGTTCAATGGCGGCGTTGGCGGTTTTCGGGTCCATTCATATGGACCGGCGACAACAAACCGATGGCGATGCTCGTGATCTGGCCCTGGTTGCCGAGACATCGAACGTTCCGTTAGCCGCCCTGATTGCCGGCAGGGCACGGCTTCAATGGGACGAAATCGGTTGGCCGACGACGATCGGCACCGTTGTTGTGTATGGCGTGTTGCTGTGGGCGCACAAGGCCGTTATCGGCATCTCGCCATTGCCACTTCCTTAAAGTCCGTGGCGATGATACAAGGCGCACCCATGAGCACAGACCTTTCACATATCCGTAACTTTTCCATTATCGCCCACATCGATCATGGCAAGTCGACGCTTGCCGATCGCCTGATTCAAATGACCGGTGGTCTCGAAGAACGCGAGATGAAGGAACAGGTTCTCGATTCCATGGATATCGAGCGCGAGCGCGGCATTACCATCAAGGCGCAGACGGTGCGACTCGATTACAAGGCGAAAAATGGCGAGGTCTATCAGCTGAACCTTATGGACACGCCCGGCCATGTTGACTTTGCCTATGAAGTCAGCCGGTCGCTGGCGGCGTGCGAGGGCTCGCTGCTGGTTGTCGACGCTACCCAGGGCGTCGAGGCGCAAACGCTGGCCAACGTTTATCTGGCGCTCGACAACGACCATGAAATTATCACTGTCTTGAACAAGATCGACCTGCCGGCATCAGAACCGGATCGCATCAAGGCGCAGATCGAAGACGTCGTCGGGCTGGACACGTCGGACGCGCTGGCCATTTCGGCAAAGACCGGCGAAGGCGTCGCCGATGTCCTCGAAGCCCTGATCGAACGCCTGCCCTCGCCGACGGGCGACCGCGAGGCACCTTTGAAGGCATTGCTGGTCGACAGCTGGTACGACCCCTATCTGGGCGTCATGATTCTGGTGCGCGTCAAGGACGGGGTACTGAAAAAGGGCATGAAGGTCCGGATGATGGCCAGCGGCACCCTGCATCAGGTCGAACAAGTCGGCTATTTCAATCCGAAGGCAACGCGTACCGATGAACTTGGCCCCGGCGAGGTCGGCTACATTACGGCGTCTATCAAGACCGTTGCCGATACCGATGTCGGCGATACCATTACCGAAGACAAGCGTCAGGCAGATAAACCGTTGGCCGGGTTCAAGCCGTCGGTGCCGGTGGTTTTCTGCTCGCTGTTCCCGGCGGATGCCAACGATTTCGAAGACCTGCGCGACAGCCTGGCCAAGCTGCGCCTGAACGATGCCAGTTTCGAATACGAACCGGAAAACTCGATGGCGTTGGGGCTTGGCTTTCGCTGTGGGTTCTTAGGCCTGTTGCATCTGGAGATTATTCAGGAACGTCTGGAGCGCGAATTTGATCTCGACTTGATCACCACGGCACCCAGCGTCGCCTATCATATCGAGCTTAACAATGGCACCTCGATGGATCTGCACAACCCCGCCGACATGCCCGAGCCAACGCAAATCGCGATGATTCAGGAACCCTGGATCAAGGCGACGATTATGGTGCCCGATGAATATCTGGGCTCGATCCTGCAATTGTGCACGGAACGGCGCGGCGAACAGATCGAACTGACCTATGCTGGCAGCAGGGCGATGGCCATTTACCGGCTGCCCCTGAACGAGGTGGTGTTTGATTTTTATGACCGGCTGAAGTCGATCTCGCGCGGTTATGCCAGCTTCGATTATGAAATGGACGGCATGACCGAAGGCGATCTGGTGAAGGTGTCGATTCTGGTCAATGCAGAGCAGGTCGATGCCCTGGGCTTTGTTTGTCACCGCAGTCAGGCCGACACCCGTGGGCGCGGCGTTTGTGCACGTCTGAAAGACCTGATCCCGCGTCAGTTGTTCAAAATTCCCATTCAGGCTGCCATCGGTGGCAAGTTCATTGCGCGGGAAACGCTCAGCGGCATGCGCAAGGACGTCACCGCCAAATGTTATGGCGGCGACATCACGCGTAAGAAAAAGCTGCTGGAAAAGCAGAAGAAGGGCAAAAAGAAGATGCGTCAGTTCGGCAAGGTGGAAATCCCACAGTCGGCCTTTATTGCAGCCCTCAGAATGACCGACGATTAATCGCAGACGCGATCAATCGTTTTTGTGAGCGCCCTGCGGGGCGCATTCTCTGGAAGTCAGACTTTAAATGGGCGACGGGCGTTTTAATCGTCCCCATCACTCCTTTTTGGCGGCAATGTGTACGGCTCGTAACTGTGATCGGTGACGATATCCCCTTCGATGGGGTCGTCCGGGTGTATGTCCTGGGGCCCGTGTTCTTCGTCAGGGTCGTTTGTTTTCAAGGCCTCGCGTGTCAGCTCGTCGTACAGGTCGAACGAGGCAAGCACTTCATCAACGTCATGGTCTCCGCCTGTGCCGTGGTTGGGCCGGGTAAACCAGGCGATAAAGCCGCCGGGAATGCCAAGAACCGCCCAGCCCGGAAGCTGCAGAATCGTCAAGATGACAGGATCCCACAGCCAGGGCGCAATGCGCTCGGCGCGGATTTCGGCGATCAGGAAGCTTTTAGGCCACAGCGCATACCACAGGTCGCGGGCCGGAATGATGAAGCTGTTTTCCCCGCCGGGCATGGCATGGGATACGGTCTCAGCCGCCGCCGCGACGAAAGCCAGGCCAAGCATGGACAGCCCGAAATAAAATAACAAACGCATGAAAGCATCTTAACCGTTGCGCGCGAACGCCGCCTCGGTTAATTTTCGCGGCCTTGGTCACACAGCAATTACCTGTCGGTCAAGACGTTGACTCCCAAGCCCGCGACTGCGGACCGCCGCTTGAGGGACACATATGGAGGGGTGGCCGAGTGGCTGAAGGCGCACGCTTGGAAAGCGTGTATGCGGGAAACCGTATCGAGGGTTCGAATCCCTCTCCCTCCGCCACTATTCTATTGACAACAGTCTCTCTGCGAAGCGGTTTCTGCCAGAATTCCCAGCTTCTGCACCCTTTTTTAAGTGAAGCTGTTGACCCGCTTTTAATCCAAAATCACCGAAATCTCTCTCTAATGGCCAATTCTCTCTCAAGCTGTTGACCTTGAGCAAATGGTACGGTTTTGCAACTATATGATCTTAATGGCTTTTCTTGTTGGTTTTATTGCCACAATTCCACTAAATCTTGAGAGGAATGTGGTGCCCGGTTCGAACCTTGAAACGCTAGTGCCCCAAGCGCTACCGCCTGAGAGATGTTATTCAGTACCCGTGGAAGGGTTTTTATGAAAATAGAAAAAAAAGAACGCCCTACCGAGACCAAAAAAAATGGTCGAGCAAAACCGAACGGCTGAAGGCCGGGGATGCGACTGAGGGAGAAGTTGATGTTTGGAAATAACGCTCCTGGAGAATACGAACTCTCATTCCGTAATGATGGAAAGCTTGTCTCCGGGACATTCCATGTTGAATCTGGTCTTGTGACAGCTACCATGGAAGGACGGTTACTAGAAGCCGTCGCCATTAGCTCCGTTGGCTACGTTTTTGCCTGGTTTGCGTTGACCGCGGGAAAATTGGAAGTTAGGTTGCGGGATAAATAAAGCGGACATTCAATGTCGGCTTTACCCTGTCATAGCGGAAGTATATCGTGGTCGTGATTATAGTCCGCTGTGTGCCATGAACGGCCACCGTTGGTTTTACTAAAATTGTAGAAAATCGATAAAAACTTGAGGCCGCTTCCAACTAAAAGCAGCCACTATTGATGTTCCAGCGGTGATTTAAGCGCATGCTGTTTCTTTCGCAAAAAGGAGAAAGATCATGCGATTTTTTAAAAGACTGAAAACTTCTAAGTCTCCTTGGAATAGGGGAAAATTGACTGGGCAGAAACCACCCTTTCAGCTCAAACACGTCTGGGCTATTCGGACGACACTACAAATTAATAAGCGAGTCCGTGATTTGGCACTGTTCAATCTCGCGATTGACAGCAAACTTAGAGGCTGTGACGTGGTGCGCCTCAAGATTGAGGATATTGCACCTCACGGTTATACAATCGATCGGTCAACGGTACGGCAAAGAAAAACCGGGCGACCTGTAACGTTCGAAATAACGGAGCAGGCACGTCAGGCAGTAGATGATTATAGTAAAAAGCCCGACGATTACCTGTTCAGTGGGCACACTGGCGGCGACAGCCATTTATCGACCAGGCAATATTCCCGCTTGGTTTCTCAGTGGGCTGAAATGATAGGTCTGGACGCATCCCTATTCGGCACACATTCGATAAGAAGAACGAAGGCAACACTCATATACCGTAAAACCGGTAATCTCAGGGCAGTGCAACTTCTCTTAGGCCACACGAAAGTAGAAAGCACAGTAAGATACCTTGGTATAGAGGTCGATGATGCAATTGCGATTGCAGAGCAGGTTGACGTATAGCTAAATGGGGCAGAGCGGGCACGTTCTGCCCCTTTTTCTCTAGAACCTGGAGATTACAGTACCCCGTTATTGAATCGAAAATACCCTTAGTGAAAGTACTTTGCCGATTTACTGAGATAATATTTTGATATCCGTTTTTACTATCGCATTGACATGATATCAATTAGTGATATCATATATCGATGAACAGTAAGCAGAAAAAGATTCTTAAAGCCATTTTTGACAATCCAGTTAAGTCGAATATTAAATGGTCAGATATTGAGTCTCTTTTGGTTGAGTGTGGGGCAAAAATTTCTGAAGGAAGTGGTTCCAGGGTACGTATTTCGCTTAATGGTGAGTATGCAGTTTTTCACCGTCCTCACCCAAGACCAGATACGGATAAAGGAGCTGTTAAATCGATACGACGGTTCCTAGATCAGGCAGGAGTGACGCCATGATGAAATATAAGAGTTATTCAGCATCGATTGAATTTGATGAAGAAGCGGAGATCTTTCACGGTGAAGTTGAAGGCATTCGAGCGGTCGTTACTTTCCAAGCTAAAAGTGCTCCTGAGCTAAAACATGCATTTCACGACAGTATTGATGATTACCTGACGTGGTGCACCGAGGATGGGCGAGAACCGGATAAGCCATTTTCAGGCAAATTTCCGGTACGTGCATCATCCGAACTGCACAGAGATGCATTTATGACTGCGAAAGCATCTGGAAAGACATTTAATCACTGGGTAATTGATCAGATTCGCAGAGGCGTTGAAGATGAAACCGATAATCTGATTCAGGTAAAATAGTTTTCCAAATGCTAGAAAATGTAGAATTGATCATCCTGAGTGATAGTCACCTATCGGCACATCATCGGTCAATATTTACAGGAAATCGAAATTATATCTAATAATGGCCGCAGTCACCTTGAGTTACAGACGGAATCTGAGGGAGCGAATTTAGGCGCTGATTAGCCAAAAGGCGACATGCAAATAATCAAATTAAGATCTCGATACCAAATCAATCATACATTTTTATTTTAGAATGTATCAAAAACCTTAGTCGTCAAACAGAACAACTTCCAACAATTTCGCGGCATTGAGCATATAGGAAATATCAGCATCAATTTCGTCGGCACTTTTTCGCGTCGTCAGGGCGTGGGTCGATAAACAAGCGCAGAGCTTGCCTTCCTTGTTGAGCACTGGAACAGCTGCACCAACCATGCCGTCAAACCATTCTTCGTCATCAAGGGCGTAACCACGGTCTGCGATGGCTTGAAGTTCCGCGTCAAATTTTTTTTGCGTGATGATGGTGTTCGACGCACGCCGATCTGGTCGGATATCGCGAAACACTTCAAGCGCCGCATTACGATCAAAGGAGCTTAAATAAAGCTTTCCCGATGCACAGCAATGCAGGGGCAGTGGATCGCCGACATGCAAATTAACCTGTACAGGCCAATTCGATTCAAATCGGTCGAAGTAAACGAGCTTGGCGCCATCGGGAACTGACAAACTTACAGTCTCCTCAAGTTCTCCTGACAACTTTCGTAAAATGGCCCTGCGGCGAGTAACCTCTGGCTCATAAGTCAAACTATTCATTATCATCTGACGGAATCTAGCCCCCGGAATGAATAAACCCGCCGGACTTAGAACGATAAATTTCCCCTCAGTTAGGGTTTCCAACTGCCGGTATACCGTAGGCAATGGAATGTTCAGCGATTTTGACAGGGTTGCAGCGCTGGCCGTGTCCGGTTTCAGGATGATTGCCTCAAGAATATCGAGAATTCTACTTGGCGACGTGCGCTTGGCTTTTTCCATGATGTGTCATCTTTTTTCTTGAGGATTTGCAGATATAGATCCCGCGTGCCCCTTTGAACAAGTTTTAATTCGATTGCTTCAAATCGACCTATGATATCTGGTGCCTTATATTTTCGAGGCGCCAGATATCAACGCAATACTAGCCAGCAACACAACTGCGAACGCTATCGTCTGTAACCTCAACTGTTGTTGAATCGCTGCTTGTGGGGTTAACGATACGTATGGTTGCCGTCTTGTTTTGTGTGAAAAAATCGATGGCATCTTTGCCCTGCACCTTATTATTTCCCACCAGCGAGCCTTTTATGCCACCAAAGGGAAGATAGGGGTGTGGTGCGCAGATGCCAACGTTAACGCCAATCATACCAACATCCGCATCATTGATAAATTTTTCAGTATAGTAGCTGTTTTGCGTAAATATGCAGGCACCATTTCCCAAACCGTGATCGCTAATCATCTTAAGGGCGGTATCAATGCAACCTGCCTTCAAGACGCTGAGTACGGGGCCAAAGATCTCTTCTTGGGCGATTCGCATACAGGGTGTGACACCCGTGAACACAGTTGGACCAATGAAATACCCATCCTGGTTTGCTTTAGGGAGTTTCGGGTTTCGGCCATCAAGAGCCAAATTAGCCCCCTCTTTCAGGCCTATATCAATATAGCTATGGATACGTTCTTTTGCTTTAAGTGAAATCACCGGTCCCATAAATATATCGGGATTCGTCGCATCTCCGAGTGTGATATCTTTCGAAGCTTCCAATAATCGCTCAACAAATTCGTCGTGAATTTCGGGCATCACAACAATATTTGAAACGGCCAGACAGCGTTGGCCTGCAGAACCGTAACCGGACATTATGATGTTTTCGATCAGCAGATCCATAGGCGCATCTTCCATCGCTACCAGGAAGTTCTTGGCGCCGCCTAACAGCATGGCTTTTTTGCCATGGCGACCACAACCTTCTGCAATTGATTTTGCGGTTGGTGTTGAGCCAACCAGACAAACGCCGGCTACATCCTCATTGTTGTACCAGGCTTCTACGACCTCCCGGTCTCCGTGAACGATGTTTACCACGCCGTTTGGCAATCCAATGTCCACAAGAAGTTGCATCATTTTCTGCATAAATAAAGGTGATTCGGTTGAAGGTTTGTAGACAAAAGTGTTGCCCGTACCAATCGCTACGGGAATGAACCAACCAAAAACCAAAGCCGGAAAATTAAAGGGGGCAACACCGCAAAAAACGCCCAATGGCGCTTTGATCACGCGACCATTGATGTTATTCGCGATCCCTTGAATGGTCTCACCCTGCATTAACGCAGGAATGCTACAAGCCATCTGAACGATTTCTATGACACGACCGACCTCACCTCGAGCCTCGGATATGTGTTTGGCCTGATCCAGGGCGATTGCCTGGGCGAGATCCTCCAGATTTTCCTTCATCGCATTATAAATTTTGAAAATATAGTCCATGCGTTTCGGCAAAGGAGTATCACGCCACGAGGGATAAGCGTCAGCCGCTGCCTTAACGGCTTGGTTAGAGATCGCTGGTGTGGACTGCGGAACCGTACCAATCACTTCGCCGGTAGATGGATTGACGAGCGGCTCAGTTTCGCAATCTTTCGCAGAAATCCAGTCGCCGCCAATAAAGTTTTTAATTTCAATCATTTTTTGCATCCATTGTTATGAAGTTCCGAGGTTATCTCATTCTATAAAGTATTTTTATTTCATTGAAAACCTTAAATGAGAATAATTTTATCATTTAGTTGACAATTGTTTTGAGTATCGACTATGGTCACATCACATCAGGAATGGCTGTGGACAAAAAACCCCAAGAAGAATTTTTCGATATTGTTCATGCCATATAGGAGCAAAAATGCGAGAAACAGTTCGAGTATGTGTGCCTAGATATCTGCAGATTGGCCGCGGAAGCATCGCCCATATACCGGATATTCTCGGCGCTATAGGAAATGCCCAATCACCACTGATCGTTACGGATAAAATGATGGTTGAACTCGGGCACGTAGCAAAGGTGCAAACTGCACTTGCTGACCGTGGTGTTATTTGCGGTGTCTTCGATGAAACTCTTCCGGACCCGACTGATGATGTTGTGCTTGCCGCATTATCCAAGCTTGAGGATGGGGGGCACGACAGCGTCATCGGTGTCGGTGGTGGCAGCCCAATTGATACGGCAAAGGCAGTTTCCGTCATGTCGCGTCATGGTAAGGATATTCTTGATTATCGCCCGCCTAAGGAATTCAACGAACCCGGATTGCCAATGATCGCCGTTCCGACGACAGCGGGTACTGGTTCAGAAGTGACGCATCATACCGTACTCGTCCATTCGGCGACCCGTGAGAAGATTTCCTGTCGTGGTGAGGCCTTTGTGCCCGTGGCGGCAATTGTCGATTATGATTTCACGTTGTCGAAACCAAAACGGCTTACCGCAGATAACGCTCTAGACACCTTGACGCATGGTATCGAGGCTTTTGTGAGTGAAAAACGGACAATGTATTCGGACCGAATGGCACTCGATTGTATGCGCCTGGTTGGGCAATATCTCGAACGTGCCTATAAAGATGGTGGCGATTGTGAGGCCCGTGAAGGATTGATGCTTGCGGCAATGATGGGAGGGCTGGCTTTCTCCAACGCTTCCATTTGTCTGGTTCACGCAATGAGCCGCCCATTGGGTGCTTTATTCCATGTTCCACACGGTCTCAGCAACGCTATGTTATTACCAATGGTCACAGAATTTTCGCTAGAAACAGCAACCTCACGGTATGCAGAATGCGGACGAGCGATTGGCTTCGCATCTGCCGACGATAATGATCAATTAGCTGCGCAAAAACTTGTTCGTGGCTTGTATGCCTACAACCAGGATCTTGAGGTCCCTTCAATGTCGGCATTTGGTATTGATCAGCATGAATTTGAGGACTCGCTGGATCAAATGGCAGAAGATGCCCTTCGCTCTGGTGCACCTGGCCTGAATCCCAAGGTTCCCACCAAAGATCAAATAATTGAACTATATCGACAGGCGTGGAGTACGCCTTCGTAACCGAACACTCGCCAGAAAGACGAATGTATATTTTGACGGAAATTTTTACCACCATAAGCTAGGAGGCTTAAATGACGACAAGACAAACGACAACAAAACTGATTAAGAAAAGTGCCGTCGCGGTAATCGGTGTTGCGGCAATCAGCGTCGCTGCATTTTCAACGGGTCCGGCGAATGCCGCCGAAAAAATCCGCTGGAAAGTCCAGTCGACGTTCAACACGAGCTGGCCAGCACTTGGCGATCCAATTGCTCGTCTTGCCAAAACCCTCGACCGCGCGACAGCTGGCCGGATCAAACTCAAAGTATATGAGCCTGGCAAAATTGTGCCGCCATTGGAAATCACACCGTCAATTAGCTCGGGTGATTTGCCCGCAGCCTACAATTACCTCGCCTATGATCAGGGACGTATTCCTTCCGCTGTTCTGTTCTCTGCTGTTCCGTTCGGTATGGAGCCGTGGGAGTATGCAGCTTGGTGGTTTGAAGGTGAAGGCGCCAAACTGGCAGCTGAAATCTATCACAAACGCAACGTACACCCGCTACTTTGTAGTACGATTGGGCCAGAAACAGCTGGTTGGTACCGTAAACCAATCAAATCCCTGGACGATCTCAAGGGTCTGAAAATTCGTTTCTCAGGCCTTGGCGGTATGGTGCTCAATGAAATTGGTGCTTCGGCAACCTTGATGGCAGGTGGCGAAATTTTCGCAGCTCTCGAAAAAGGAACGCTTGATGCGACTGAGTATTCCATGCCCGCCATTGATGAAATTCTTGGGTTCCACAAAATTGCTAAGTACAACCTGTTCCCAGGTTGGCACCAGGTTTCAACGTCAACGCATTTCCTGATTAATCTCGATAATTGGAAAAAGTTGTCGGATGCTGATCGGGGTTTGTTTGAAATGGCCTGTACCGCAGCAACGATGCGCGCCATCACCACTGGCGAAGCGCTTCAAGGCAAGCAGATCAAAAGCTTCCCATCTAAAGGCGTAACCGCTGCGAAACTTCCAGATAGCGTTATTCAGGAACTGAAGCGCGTTTCCGCTAAAGTCATGGATCAAGAAGCGGCTAAAGATGCTGACTTCAAGCGTGTTTGGGAATCCCAGCAAGCGTTCCATGCCGACTATCAAGTGTGGAAAGAAATGGGTTATTTGCCGCGTAATTTCAAATAATCACAGATAAGTGGTGACTTTTTCTTTTTCTCTCTGAAAGTCTGTAAAAGCCACCTCCCGCAGTCGGCGAGTCCGACTGCGGGAGCATCTGTTAGGCATTAGGTTTTTTTTGATTTATATTTCCTTAGCTAATAAAAATGCTCTCATATGAATGTAGATATTGGATGAGCGATAATGACTGAAATTACAGAAATCGTTGATTCAATTGATCATCACGAATTTGTTTTACAAGAAACTGCTTTTACCCGTATTGCGGACCGTATCGTGATGTTCGTCAGTGAGATTTTCAACTGGATATGGGTTGTCCTTCTTATCGTCATCATCGCCAACGTTATACTGCGGTATGTTTTCAGCCAGGGGATGATCGAATTCGAGGAATTGCAATGGCATCTTTATGCTATTGGTTGGTTGATTGGTCTTTCTTCTACGTTTGTTGTCGATGGACATGTCCGAGTCGATGTTCTCCACGACAAACTTACGTACCGGCGTAAATTGTGGCACGAGATATTCGGACTTCTATTCTTGTTCCTGCCATTTGTAATTTTTATCATCATTTATTCTTTCCCTCTTGTAGAGCTTTCCTGGACTACGAATGAGCGCTCAACGTCTGCAAATGGTCTGGCGGCACGTTGGGTCGTAAAGGGGTTTTTACTTTTTAGCTTTGTTCTGCTTGGCCTCGCGGGTGTCTCCCGATTAGTCAAAGTGGTGACTTCATTTGTTCTCGGCTCACCCAATGGCGCACCGCCGGCAACCCAAGAAAAATCGTTAGGCAGTTCGCATGGAATTTGAACCCAATCATTATATGGCGATGCTCTTGTTTGCATCTTTTATTTCCTTGATCTTCATGGGTTACCCGGTCGCATGGCTGATGGGCGGACTGGCCATTGTTTTTACAGCAATATCTGTTGTTTCCGACAATTATCTCGACACCTTCTTCGGTGTCGACTGGGGCTATAGCTCAATCGTCGTGGCACGCATCTACGCAGTAATGAGTAATTGGGTCCTGGTCGCCTTACCTATGTTTATTTTCATGGGAATCATGCTTGATCGATCAGGTATCGCAGAAGACCTTATGACAGATTTGGCGAAGCTATTCGGGCGGATGCGTGGTGGTCTGGCGATCACTGTTATCTTCATCGGTGTGCTTCTTGCTGCTTCGACCGGGATCATTGGTGCGGCCGTCGTGTTGTTAGCAATACTTGGCGTTCCATTGATGCTCAAAAATAATTATAGCCCGGAACTTGCCTGTGGTGTTGTGTGCGCCACTGGTACGTTAGGTATCCTAATTCCTCCCAGCATTATGCTGGTTATGATGGGTGATCAAATTGGCATATCCGTCGGCGACCTGTTCATGGGTGCATTATTTCCAGGTTTGTTACTTGGCCTGCTCTATACGATCTATATTATGGTTCTGGCATGGGTGAAACCGAGTGCCGCTCCAGCACCCGAAAATGCCGAACCCGTTTCTCCCCGCATCCTGTTAAACGTCTTGCGTTCAACAATTCCACCTGCGGCTCTCATTTTTGCCGTTCTGGGCAGCATCTTCTTTGGTATTGCAACACCGACCGAGGCATCCGGCGTTGGCGCCCTAGGCGCCATGCTTCTTGCATTAATCCGTGGTAGGTTATCAGTTCAAGGATTGCGGGAAGTTGTCCGGGAAACAACGAAAACGACGTCCTATATATTCGCGTTATTCGTCGGTGCGACGGCATTCTCCCTGGTGCTTCGTGGGTTTGGTGGCGATGAGGTCATCGAGAGTGCATTGACTGGATTACCTTTTGACAAAAACGGCGTCGTCATCGTCGTTTTGATCGCAGCTTTCTTTCTTGGGTTTTTCCTCGATTGGATCGAAATCACACTCATTATTTTACCTCTTATTGCACCAATCATGAAGGGTTTAGGGGTGGATCTGGTTTGGTTCACGGTGATGTTTGCCGTCTGTTTGCAAACATCTTTTATCACCCCGCCCGTTGGATTTGCACTTTTCTATATGAAGGGCGTCGCACCAAAAGGAATCGATATAACGATGGTCTACAAGGGCGTCATTCCCTTCGTTATTCTGCAGATGGTGGCGGTCGGTGTCGTGTTCAACTTGCCTGAGATTGTGACCTGGTTACCTGAGATCGCTTACGGTAAATAAATTTCCCTCCGATGTCTCCTTAGGGTCAAAAGCCCCCGTGGCGGACCTTGAAAAATCGGGTCCGCTGTAGCCCCTCACAGCGGACATGAAAGATGGGAAATTCCGAAACCTGTTATTTCACTTCCGCTGTAGCCGGATTGGTAATATTGGATTATCACAATTTGATTAGTTTACTTTTCTGAAGTCCCCATTCTAGTGGAAACCCTATCAGAAGTTCTTTCATCGTAAGAGACAATGACTGGCGTCCATCAAGGATCATCTCCACGATCTCCGGCGAAAGAAGCGTCAGTCTCAGAACACGGCTGACGTATGAAGGGTTAATCTTCTCAGAATTCGCTATGTCCTCAATGGTGGTATAGGTGCTGTCATCAAGGAGTTTCTGCCACCTGAAAGCCCTAGCCAGAGCCTTTACCATAGCATTATCAATCCGCTTTCGAGGTTTTGCCCAGGAAGGCGATCCATCTGGCGTCACCACCAACTTCCGCCCACCTCGAACCTGAAACTTCATCGGAACACGAACCGTCATCGTTGTGCCATCGGGACTTAACTTCGGGGCCGTCATTATGCGGCCCTCTGTTCTGTCATACTGCCTCTGATTTCAGACACTAACGTTTCAAGCCCATCGACGCGGAACTTGATGTCTAGCCCATCGGGGTGGACATCAACACGTTCGACCAAGAGCTGAAGCACTCTGGATTGTTCGGTGGGAAACAGCTCATCCCAAAGCGGGTCGAGGCTCTGAAGTGCCTCACGCACATCAGCTTCCGATATGCTTTCATCGTGACCTCGTGCAGCCCGCCAGGTGGCAACAACAATTTCTGGAGCCCTAAGCAATCCACGAACATTATCAATTACCGCAGCCTCGATTTCTCCAGCAGGGACACGCCTTACAATGCCGTCGGGTGTTTCCCCTTTGAGAAGTTCTGCAGCAACATAATAACGATATAGCTTATTTGTTTTCTTGGTGTGAACTGGTGTCATTGCACGCCCATCGGCACCAAAAATAATCCCCTTTAGTAACGCAGGTGTTTGAGCGCGTGTATGATTTGCTCGGGCCCGTGGGCTTTCACTTATTATTGAGCGAACCTTATTCCAGAGATCCTGTGATATTATGGCTTCGTGTTCGCCGGGGTATGCTTTGCCCTTGTGGACCGCCTTACCAATATAAACTTGATTTTTGAGAAGCTTGTAGAGGTAGCCTTTGTTTATGGGCTTGCCCCGTTTTGAGGTTACACCCTCAGATAACAGGTCCTTGGAAAGCAATGTGGCGGAGCCGACGGTAAGGAACCGCTTGAAGATCATGAGAACTGTCGCTGCCTCATGGGCATTCACCACCAGCTTTCGATCCTTAACATCATAACCAAGAGGTGGGTTTCCACCCATCCACATTCCCTTCTTGCGGCTAGCTGCTATCTTGTCGCGAATGCGCTCTCCGGTGACCTCACGCTCAAATTGAGCGAAGCTGAGTAAAATATTCAGGGTCAACCGCCCCATGGACGTGGTTGTGTTGAAGGACTGGGTGACCGAGACGAAGGTTACATTGTGGCGATCAAAGACTTCGACCAATTTAGCGAAGTCCATCAATGATCGGCTGAGGCGGTCTATCTTGTAAACAACCACCACATCAATCCGGCCTGCCTCGATATCGGTGAGCAGTCGTTGTAAGGCCGGACGCTCCAATGTGCCACCGGAAATACCGCCATCGTCATACTGGTCTGGAACCAAAACCCAGCCTTCTTGCTTCTGGCTGGTAATATAAGCTTCGCAGGATTCCCGTTGGGCATGGAGGCTGTTAAAATCCATGTCCAGGCCTTCCTCGCTAGATTTGCGGGTATAGACCGCGCACCGCGTTTTACGAACAGGCATCTGTTTCATCGGCCTTCTCCTGATTTTCTTAGGCCGAAAAACACCCAGCCGTTCCAGCGAGTGCCTGTGATTGCTCGTGCGATGGCTGACAGTGATTTATAGGGCCGACCCTGATATTCAAATCCGCTATCCGTTACCGTGGCGCAGTGCTCAACACCTCGGTATTCACGTATGAGTCGGGTGCCTGCGATCGGGTGTTGATCAACCCTGATGCGTCTCTGGGTAACCTTTCCTCCGCTCAGATCTTCACCCAAGGCTTCCAGGCGTTCGATGGTAGCAGGTTTAAGTCCGCCGTATTCTAGTTCCTGTATTCGATATGCTAGGCGACTTTCTAGAAAACGTCGGTTTTGGCGCGGGGGCTCAGTTTCAAAAAGTTTGCTCCAGAGGGTTCGCAAGTCTGCCGTTGGCGTGTCCTTCAACGCGGCAATTTTGGTGATGATAGTATCTGTCATTATGTTTTCTCCGTCTTGGTTTGGACGGATACATGACCGCTCTGGGTGGGTATTAAGTCCAGATAACTGTCTCTCGGAACTGCAGATAGAAGACTTGACTGTCGGGACTGCAGACGTATCAAACCGACAGCTAAAAGTGCCGCTAATTCATTGAGGCGTTCATCGGGGGTCATATGTTCAGGTTTTAAGGCATTCGTCATACATCGTCTCCAATCGGATGTATAATTGCCTATGGAAATTGGAAAAATATAGTAAAAACAAATATGTAGAGAGGAGTCACTAAAACAAAAGTGTCAGAGAGTAATCAAGTGAAATCCCCCGATTTTATGACATCATGGCTTT
>Ga0233430_1000477_pt1 | contig 73689 bp, 66 predicted proteins | sample SI_118_April2016_2_FD_179883 | JGI IMG/M metagenome (GOLD analysis project Ga0233430, IMG submission 179883) | Seawater microbial communities from Saanich Inlet, British Columbia, Canada - SI_118_April2016_150_MG | ecosystem: Environmental > Aquatic > Marine > Inlet | place: Canada: British... | reverse complement strand
CTGTCAGGCTGCCTGCAGAGGACAGCCGGCTCCATCGCTGTTGCCCATTCCAACTCATGGCCTTTCCTCTGAGTAATTCCTCACCCTTCTGATCCAAGAAAATCCATAGGGAACTGAACGCTTACAAATTCCAATACCCCGACAGGTGCGGGATAGCGGTTCTCGTCGAGAAAGGCATGAAAGGAAAGATCGCAGGACAGGTGCGGTGGAAGGATGTAGAGAAAGGCATTGCCCGTACCGAAGTGCGGTTTGAATCCCAGACCATCGAAGGGCTGTGGATGGAAGTGCAGACAGACCGGGAAGGTGCCTATGCGATAGAGCTTCCAATAGGCACGTACAAAGTAGAAGCGGCAAAACTCGGTCGAGAAGAGCGGGCGAGTGCGATAATTGAACTGCGGGATGGCAGGGAGCAGCGAATAGATCTGGAGCTGCGAGGACCCAGGGGACTGTTGCTGACGGATTTCCAGGAGGGAGGGCACTGGCAGACCTTTGGTATACCGGATGGCCTGGGAGCTCTTATTATCGAGAAAATTTACGAGGATCGAAAGGGCTATCTGTGGTTTGCTACATGGAACGGCGGCGTGAGTCGTTATGATGGTCTGGAGTTCACCACTTTTACTACGGAAGATGGCCTGGCTCACAACTATGTTCTCGCCATGGCCGAGGATCGGAAAGGAGATCTGTGGTTCGTTACGCAAGGGGGGGTGAGCCGGTTCGATGGCCGACAGGATGTCGGCGAGCAGTTTACCTCTTTCACTTCAGAAGATGGCCTTATACTCGGCAATGCGGGAAGCGTTTTCCAGGATCGACAGGGTCATCTGTGGTTTGCCAGCTGGGGTAGCGGCGTGAGCCGGTACGACGGCGAGCAGTTCACAACTTTCACATCGGAAGACGGGCTGCCGAGTGATGAGGTGCTGTCCGTTTTTGAGGATCATTCCGGAGATCTGTGGATTGGCACCTCGGGGGGACTTTGCCGCTATGATGGTTCGGAATTTGCCACCATAGCCGACGCAGATGGACAATCCGCCCATCACGTAGGGGCTATGGTCGAGGATCGAAAAGGCAACCTGTGGTTCGGAGGAGGCATATGGAGTACGAGAAGGGGATCAGTGACGAGAATAGGGGGAAGGAATCTCTTCCAATACACTGGAGAGGAACTCATCGAATATTCTGCGAAAAATGGCTGGGTCAACGATGCGGTAAGTTCCATACTGGAGGACCGAGAAGAGAATCTGTGGTTCGCTACGCTCGGCGGTGTGGTTCGCTACGACGGCGATCAGGTTTCGATTTTCACCGATCGAGATGGTCTTTCCGGTGGAAGAGTACACACCATTTCCGAGGATCGAAAGGGTCGCCTGTGGTTCGGAACGGAAAGCGGTGTTTCCCGGTATGATGGCCAAAAATTCACGGCCTTTACTACCCAGGACGGACTGGCGGGTACGGGGGTGAAAACCATAGTCGAAGACCGGGAAGGAAACTTGTGGTTCGGAAGCAAAGGCGGAGTGAACCGATACGATGAGGCGCAGTTCACGAATTTCGTTTTCGATGACAAAATACTTGCCTCCACTGTGGAGGATCGGGATGGCAACCTCTGGTTCGGAAAGTATGAGGGGGGGGTTATTCGCTATGACGGGCAGCAGTTCGTCAACTTTACGACAGAAGATGGACTGGCGGGCAACCGCGCGATACCTAAATTGCTCGACGGGAACGGCCGCGTGTGGATCGGCACAGAAGCAGGAATGAGCCGCTACGATGGAGAACAGTTCATAAACTTCACGAGCGCTGATGGTTTCACGGGTTTCGCGACCCCTCTCGCGATGGATGGAAAAGGGAGTCTGTGGTTTTACTATGGAGGAGGACTCGGCCGCTATGACAGAGGAAGAATTACCACCTTTACTACGCGCGATGGCCTTCCGGCTAACGAGATCCGTACAGCCATTGAAGACCGGAAGGGTCTGTTGTGGTTCGGGACAACAGCGGGGGTGAGTCGTTATGACGGGCAGCAGTTCGTCAACTTCACCACAGAAGATGGACTGAGTGACTCGGTGGTGACATCCATCGTAGAGGATCGGGATGGTAACCTCTGGTTCGGCACGCGGGGCGGGGTGAGTCGTTATGACGGGCAGCAGTTCGTCAACTTCACGACCATGGATGGTCTGACCCACAACTACGTATCGTGCATCCTGGAGGACCGGAAGGGGCATTTGTGGTTCGGCACCTGGGGGGGCGGAGTGACTGTGTACGACGGTTTTGTTTTTCAGAGCCTGCTTGAGCGCGATGGTTTGGTGCACAATACAGTGTGGGATCTGGACCAGGACCAGGAAGGAAATATCTGGATCGCCACGCAAAAAGGACTTACCTGCTATGGCCCGCAGGCCATCTCCCCTCCCGTCCATCTGACCAATGTCGCGGCAGGCCGCAACTACGGGACCGTGGAGACTCTCCGCATCCCCTCGCACCAGAAGCAGATCTTCTTCGAGTTCCAAGGAGTCAGCTTCAGGACACATCAGCTGGTCTATGTCTACCGTCTGGAAGGGCATGACGAGGGGTGGCGCCAGACGCGGAAAAACCGGGTGGAATACACGGATCTCCCGGTCGGGGAATACACTTTCCAGGTGAAAGCCGTCGATCGAGATCTGAACTACTCCGAAGAACCTGCCACCGTATCCGTGGAAGTGTACTTCCAGCCGGTCTCTAGTTCCATCCACATCTCCGAGCTGAATGTCCAGGACGTTTTCGCCTCTTTCTACAAAACCTATGCTGACAAGTCGATCGGTTCTGTCCTCGTTACCAACGATGATCTCACTCAGATAGAAGCTAAACTGAGCTTTTTCATCCCTGACCATATGCGCCGTCCTACTGAAAAGACCATACTTCTGGAACCCCAATCCTCTCAGATCGTATCACTCCATGCAATCCTCGGCAAAGAGATTCTCGATCTCGACGGAGCGATACCTGCCCAGGCTGAAGTAGCACTGTCCTGCGAGGCCGAAGAACAGACGATCTCCATTCAGAAATCGAAAAACATAACCGTGTACGGTCGAGGCGCTCTCACCTGGGATGATCTGGGGAAAGCGGCCGCTTTTGTCACTCCAGAGGATCACAATGTATCTGCTTTTTCTCGGAGTCTGTTCAAGGAATACCGATCTCACATCAAAAGGCGCAGTATCGACGGCAATATCCCAACCGCGATGCTTCTCTATGAAGCGCTCAATGCCCATGGCATCAAATACGCCCGAGATACCAGCACTCCGTATTCCCAGGTAAGAGGAGATCGTTCTGCTGTCGATAATATCCAATACCCAGGAGAACTGCTTCAGAGCAAGATGGGCGACTGTGATGACTGCACGGTGCTCTACTGTGCATTACTCGAAAACCTGGATATTCCCACGGCTCTTATCGACCATCCCAATCATATCCTGATGATGTTCGACTCAGGGATAACGGAAGACCGTTACTTTGGTTTCAGTCTCGATAGAGATCGATATGTCGAACGAGAAGGACGGTTCTGGATTCCAGTTGAGGTGACAAAACTTGGGGAGGGATCTTTCATGGAAGCATGGGAGCTGGGTGCCAAGACATGTCAGCGATTACAGAATATGGATGAACTCGTCACCGATGTGAGGAAAGTGTGGCCTGAATATCCCTATGCTCTTCCATCGATTGGTGAGGAGATTGTACTTCCAGATTCAGAGGAACTGGAGAGAGTCTTTGTCGATGATATGGAACAACTGCAGATGATCCGGGAAGCGTTTGTGGAACGGCAATATATCCATCCTCTTCTGGAAAATCCGGGAAATCACCAACGCCGAATGGAACTGGCATATACGCTGATAGAGTCTGGAGATTTCAATTACGCCATCTCGACGCTCCTGAATCTGCTGGTTACCGATCTGAAGGCAGAAGCGTATTATCTTATCGGTTTTTCTTATGCCAAGAAAAAGGATTTCGAGAAAGCGGTACGCTTTGCGGAGAAAGCGATGGAACACGATCCTGAGAATGTGGGATATAGACGAGGCTTAGAGTACTTTAAAGGAGAGCTGATGGAGTGAATTATTCGTTCTGGACATGCAGATGCCCGTCGTCAACGGCCTACAGGCGCTGAAGGCGTTGCGTCAGAACCCGCTATTCAACTCCACTCCCATTCTCGTGATGACGGTAGAGGCCAACGCCCAGGTGGTTTCTCAGGCCCTGGCAGCCGGGCCAACGACTATATCCGCAAGGACAGCTCAATCGCCGAACTCCTGTCTCGCCTGAGCAAGCACGTCTCCCGCCTGGGTTGAAGAGAGTTTCCCGGTACCATCCCCGCTGGAACAATCTGGCCGGGGGGGCACGGCCCAGAGATCGTCCAGCACAGGCGATCCTACGGGGTTTTTTGGTTGATGCGCTGGCGGGGATTCCGTACCATAAGGGAAACAAGGAGGAGGGAGCCTTGAGCGGGGAAGAAAAAGGAGTCCGATAGCATGCCCGACATGGAATTGCTGATAGTCATCACAGGCGTCGTCGTTGTCGTGCTCTTCGCTTTGCGGCGGTTCACCAGGCTGGTGGGATGGGACTGCCACGAATGCGGAAAGAAAGTCCAGTTCTTCGACAAGGTCGCTCCGGACCGGCAGGAAGAGATCCTGCGCTATTTCAGAATTCACGAGAAACGAGATCCTGACACGTCGGCTATTTTCGTTTGCGACCACTGCTTAATGGTATATGACGACTTTTCCGGCGAGAAGAAGTCCATGTCAGGCGACGATCGTTCCCTGTGTAAGATCTGCAATTCACCTTCAGTATGGTATCTCGGAAATGCGGTGATAACTGGGGAAATGGCTGAATTCAGAGAGACCAATTCGGAATGGGTCAAGGAAATCGAGTGTTTACGTTGCGAAAGGAAACCGACCCCTGGGGACTGTGTCTTCTGCGACACAGCGATAAAGCCGACAGGATGTCGAAATTGCCAAACCCTTTACATTTGGCGTCAGTTTGAACCGAGCAAGTACAAATTCCTTGTTCCCCTGACCGACAAAGCAATCCTGCAAAGTAGTACTGACTTGACAATGGGTGGGCTTTGATCAGATTTCGGTGTCGCAGAAATAGATTTCTGTAACGCTCTGAGCTATCCCGTTCGATGGACACCGAAACCCCGCCTGTGGAGAAATGGGTCCCAGGCCGTTTCCCATCATCGGAACGGTTTTTTTTTGCTTGGTCGCCGGTGATTTCGTTGTGTACCTTCAGGGCGAGTGTGTGCAGAATCTTAGTGATTTTCGAAAGGTTGGATTCAATGGCGAGTAGCAACGGCGCAATCAACTGCGCCCTTTGTCATTCTGCATAAATTCGGAATACGCCAACGGCCTTATAGTAGCTAGTAACGGCGATATCGGTTGTATGAAGATTACCAAAGTAGATTTCTGGAACGGCGGATTAGGATTTGATCTGGCACTGTCTGGAAGGTCAAGTAGTGGCAAGTACAGATAAACCCTCTAAAAAACTGATATCTCTGCAAATTTCTGATGGTTGTCCAATCATTGAGAAATCAGATGATGATTTCTCAATTTCATGTAAATACTAAACTTATGTACATTTTCCTGATTTTTTTGCAATTGGCACATCTCTTGCATCAGATTTGAGGTCGGTTTTTCTTACACCTCATCAACTTCCCGATGTGAGGAGTCATCCATGCGTATAACAGGCCTGTTAATCGGGTGTGCAGCTATGCTGTTCACCGCCGGTTGTTCTGAAAAAACTCCAACTGCGTCCAGTTCCGAAGATCCAGGCAATCTCTCCCCGGTTTCCAAGCTGACTATTTCCCAAACAAAAGCGGGAGGGTATCGCCGCCATCGTTCCAGCGAAGCGCTCCCCCCGAATCCGAAGCCCGAGATTTCCCAGACCGAGCTGCCCGAACAGCTGGTCTCCTTCGAGTGGAACCTGGAATCTCACGCCCCCATCGGCGAGGAGCTTCATCCTCACCCACAGGGAGAAGTATCTCTCCGTATCGCACCCAACGGTCGCCTGGAGGGCAACGGCGGCTGCAACGCCTATTTCGCCCGGGCAATCCCCGGAGAGGCCAATCTCCTCGGCATCGGCGATCTCGGCTTCACCGAGATGGCCTGCCTCGATCCCGAGGGGGTCATGGACCGAGAGACCAGCTACTTCTCTCTCCTCTCCACTGTTTCCTCCTATGCAGTCGAAGGAGATCGCCTGACCCTGTTCTACGACGACGACCGCGGCGTCCTCAACTTCATCGCCGGCGACGAAGCGCTGGATTGGCCAAACGACGAGGAGCCTGGCATGCCCCTGCCCAATCCAAACGAACCGGCCGAATTTCCCAATCCCGATGTTCCTCCCGAATTCCCCATTCCCGAGGAGCCCCGACCCGACTTTCCAGACTCCCTGGTCACCTTCGACTGGCGCCTGGAAACCGTCAGCACGGCCGGGCAGTCGGTTCCCGTTCTCCCCGGCACCGAGATCACCCTCGACTTCGCTATTGGAGGAGAACTCCGGGGTTCCGCCGGCTGCAACTCCTACTTCGCAGGCTATGAACTGGGAGAGGATGCCCACATTCTCATCCAGCGGATCGGCACCACCCGAATGGCCTGCGGCGATCCCGATGGCGTCATGGATCAGGAATCGCAGTATCTCATAGCTCTCTCCCAGGCCACTTTTTTCGCCATCGACAAAGAGCGCCTGACCCTCTTCGACCGGGAGCGCAATGCCACTCTGCACTTTACAGCGGTAGAATAGAATCACTATCAGCGAGAAAGCCCCTCCGGAAATGGATCCGGAGGGGCTTTCTGATTTCAACGGAATCTGTAGCAGGTCGACTAATCCGCCGGCTCTATATCCGCCGACATCGACCCCTTGCTGCGCGGCAGCCGCCAATCCGCCCCGTACCCATGGATTTGCCCCCGCTTGAACTCCGCCTGTTCCCGATTCGTAGTATACACGATCGACCTACCGTCCCGATCCACCTCGCAGGCCATGCGAAAAGCGGCCTCCGCTCCGTGGCGAAAGAGCTTCACCAGCATCTCGATCACGTATTCGTAGGTGTGATCATTGTCGTCCAGGAGCACGACGTGGTAGCGGGGAATGAGCCGGGTCAGCGACCGGGTTTCGTCAGCGACCTTTGTCTCTTCGCCGGGGAGCGCGGGGCGAGCCATATCGGAAATTCTCTTCGGGGCCATGGTGGGCGAGAGATGATATCCAGTTAGATTATACACCTCCTCGTGAATATCTGCCAGACCGCGCGACCCACTCCCCCTCCCGCGCGCTAATCCTGCATGCTGGAACGAATCTTTTCGACCAGTTTCTCGATGTCCGGACAAAGCTGCATGCCCAGAGCGAGCAATTTATCGAACTCCATTCCGGACTTCTCCACCCATTCACCGGGCAAAAAGGCCCGCACCGCTTTCACCTGGTCCTCGTCATCGAGATCTATCCCCAGCGTCTGACCTCCCTCCGAAACCATCTCTTGCATGGCCTGAATAGGAGGGTAACCGGCATTCTTTGGATAGGGGTAAACAACCCCCGCAAAAAAACTCGCCAGGGCGACCAATTGCGAAAACCGGTCCTCCTCCGCCGGGGCGTGGTGCTGCGCTACCACCCGCCCCAGGCTCTCGTCCAGGCCCCAGCTTCGAGCCAGAATTTGCCCCACTTGAGTGTGATCGATGCCGGCTACCGTCTCCTCTGCCTTTCCCATCGGCGCCTTCCACCCAACCTTTTCCAGCCCATCGACGATAGCCGGAAAAAGACCGGGATAACAGTACACCAGCGCCACCTTCCCCAGGTCGTGCATCATCCCTCCCACAAAGGGGTCTTCTTCCTCCGCCAGAGCGAATTTTCTGTCCAATCCGAGCGCCTCCAATGTGCTGATAGTGGCGTCGCTCAGCTCCCAGCTCTCGAAATCCTTCTTCTGCTCCGCATCCAACTGCGAACGATCGCTCGGGAAATGGAGGATGCGCGCGATCATCCCCGTCGCCAGACTGTGCAGCCAGTAATCCTCCAAATGGAAATTCTTCTCCTGAGTAGTCGCAAAGGAACGCCTCAGAGTATCCGAGACGATCAGCTCCTTTACAGTGCTCTTACCCAGCAGATTGACCGCCTTGGCGGCATCGTTCACCTTCGCCTTGAAACCGTAAATCGGCGAGTTTGCCCGGCGGATGATCATGGCACTGCTCAGCGGATCGGTCTCAACGGCGGCAACCCATTCCTGCATGGCACTGTCTCGATAGCGCGACAGCTTCATGATGCGATGGTAGACCACGGGCAGAACGGGCAGCGAAGTCATCAGCGAGATATCGGTCTCAACGCGCTCGGCGATCTGCTCGGCCGTCGGTTTTTCCACCAGAGTCTCGTGCACCTGTGCCACCACGTGCTCTCTGAAAAGCTGCTTCAGGAAATTCCGGTTCAGCTGGTGGCGCTCCAACAGCAGGACCCCCGCCTTCTGCAACCCATCCCGTTCCTTCCGAGGTATCTCGTGGATGGCGTGCAGCAGCAGGCCGACCGCCATCGGCGTGCTCTGGTTGATGCGCGCCAGGCGAGCCATGGTAACTCCGCCCCCACCTATCTCGCTACTGACCAGAAGCAGCTTCAACCGATTCCGATGGTGCCGTATCTGGCGCACCAGATCGTTGGAATCGCTGTCCAGATAGTAGCTCATATGCAGGCCGTCGAACTCCTCATTGAGTTGCCCGATTGAGTCGATAACACCGGACAAAACCCGGGTGTATTCCTTGTTATCGGGCTTGCCCAACTCCGACGGAGCCGACACCTTTTCCCCCATGATGACCAGAGGCGATGTATCCTGTATGCTCGGCCTGCGGTTCCCCGCAGAGATCTTCTGGACCCAATCCTGCAGACTGCCTCCCTCCTGCCAGGTCAGAATCTTTTCGATCTGCCCCTTGAGCTTGAGCTGATTGAACGGTTTGACGATATAGCCGTTGACTCCCGCCCTCACCGCCGCCAGAATATCCTCTTTGGAGTTGAGCGTGGTGAACATGAGTACCGGCAGTTCAGCCGATGAGTACTGACTGCGCACTTTCTGCGTCAGCTCCAGCCCGGACATCATGGGCATGTTGCAATCGGTGAGTAAAAACTCCACTTTATTGTCGCGGACATGGTCCCAGGCCTTGGAGCCGTTTGGGAACTCAACCACATCGTCATAGCCCATGGAATGGAGCATCGTCACGACGATTTTGAGCATGCTCGGGGAATCTTCAGCGACCAGTACCTTCATCGTATCATCTCCGTCCATCTTCTTCTTTGGCCGGGAAAAATATCGCTCCGGTTCTTTCTGTATATCGGTAAGCAAATTTTCTGCCACTCATCATGAAAAAACACTATATGACGATATAAAACAGATAGTTATGTAAATTTTTCATATTTTCACACATCGCCAATAAACGGAAAAACAGGCGAATTCGCCTATCCCAATCGCCAAATCACCTCATCTATCGTTTACCGGGGAGGCCGACCTCAATGACCGACCGAGAAATCCTGCGCGATCTGGCCCGCCAGTACCTCGACACCTGCCACAAACTCGTCCAGCACGAGCGGCGCATCCTCTGGCGACGCCACAACAGCCTGCAGCCCACCCGGCCGCTGATCTACGTCCGCGCCTACGCCTGGCAGGAGATGCCCCAATCGCAGTGCCGGTGCGAAGACCCATTCTTCCGCGGCTACGAGGACTTCTTCCAGCGCCACCTCTTTTGGGACAGCTTCGACGACGACTCCATCTTCGAGCCCTGGGTCACCGTCCAGGCGGTCCACAAATGCGCCGGCTGGGGCGTCGATATAAAACGCCATCGCTCCGACGATCCCCGCGGCTCCTTCAAGATCGACTATCCGCTAAAAGATCTCGAAGATATCGATAAGCTGCGCGACCCCTGGCACGAAATCGACGAAGAGCAGACCGCTCGCCGGGTGGAGCGGCTCCAGGAGGCGATTGGCGACATCATCACTATTAACCTCGACCGCGGTCCCGCCTACCGCGCCTGGTCCGCCGATATCTCCACCGACCTGGGCTATCTGCGCGGCATCGAACACTTCATGGCCGACATGATGGACCATCCCGAATGGCTGCACCGCCTGGCCGGTTTCATGAGCGCGGGCATCCTGCGCACTCACGAACAGGCCGAAGAAAACGGCGACTGGGGGCTGTCCGCCCACCAGAACCAGGCCATGTCCTACGCCGAGGAATTGGAAGATCCGGCTCCCAACGTCAACGGCGTAAAACGCAAACAACTCTGGTGCTTCACCGCCGCCCAGGAGATGGCCTGCGTCTCCCCGGCCATGCATGACGAGTTCCTGCTCCAGTACCAGCGGCCGATCATGGAGAAATTCGGCCTGAGTTCGTACGGCTGCTGCGAGGATCTGACTAACAAGATCGACATGCTGCGCCAGATTCCCAATCTGCGCCGCATCGCCATCACCTGCTTTGCCGACGTGGCCAAATGCGCCGAGCAGATCGGCACCGACTACGTGCTCAGCTATCGTCCCAGCCCAACCGATATGGTCGGTTACGGCTTCGACGAAGAGCGCATTCGCGCCATTCTCCGCCGCGACCTGGAGGCCAGCCGCAACTGTCACGTGGATATCACCCTGAAGGACGTCGAAACCGTCCAGGGAGACCCTGAGCGCATCGGCAACTGGACGCGAATCACCAGAGAGGTGATCGACGAAGTGTGGAATTGAGTTTATGAGAACGCTCGAGATCGAAATAGAACTGCTCGTCCGCACCTACGACATCGACTTTGCCGGCGTGGTCAGCAACATCGTCTACCTCCGCTGGCTGGAGGACCTGCGCCTGGCTGCGCTGGAGGCATGCTACCCGCTGGAACGATTCCTCGCCGACTCCCTGTATCTCACCCTGGTCGAAACCCGGATCAAGTACAAAAGGCCGATCCGCCTCCTCGACAAACCGATCGCCCGCATGCGCATCGGCGCCGTCAGCAAGGTCCGAATCACCTTCAATGGGGAGATCCACGTGGGAGATAAACTGGTAACAGAATCAGAGCAGATCGCCTGTCTGGTGGACGCATCGAGCGGTCGTCCCAAACCCCTGCCCGCAGATCTCTTCCGCTATTTCCACGACACCCCCAATTCTCAATAGCCCCCGAAAACCGCAACTGCAAAGGAGTCATCTCCTCCATGTCTTTCCAACCCGACTACCGGCACATGTGCGACGTCCTCGCCAACCGCCGCCCTGCCCGCCTACCCATCTACGAGCATATCATCAGCCCGGAAATCATGGAGAAGATCCTGGATGTCCGCTTCGTCGATCTCTTTGACGGCGACGATGCCGACCAGCGCCAGTTCTTCACCCAGTTCTGCCGTTTCTTTCGGGAAATGACCTACGACACCGTCTCCTTCGAAGTCTGCATCGCCGAGTTCACCCCGGATGGCGGCGCCATCATGGGCGGTCGCCCCGGACCTATCCAGACCCGCGAGGACTTCGACAAATATCCATGGGAGGAAATCCCCACCCGCTTCTGGGAAAAGGCGGACAGGCGCTTCGCTGCCCTGGGCGAGTGCCTCCCATCGGGTATGAAGGGCCTCGGTGGCGTCGGCAACGGCGTCTTCGAAATCAGCGAGGACCTGGTCGGCTTCGAGTACCTCTGCTATATGGAGGCGGACGACCCCGAACTGTTCACCGACCTGTACCGCCGTATCGGCGACCTCATGGTCGACATCTGGACTGTCTTTCTGGAGCGCTACGCCGATCTGTTCGCCGTCTGCCGTTTTGGCGACGACCTCGGTTTCAAAACCCAGACCTTGCTGTCCCCTGCCACCCTGAGACAGCACGTTCTTCCCCAATACCGACGCGTCATCGACCTGATCCACAACGCTGACAAACCTTTCCTGTGGCACTCCTGCGGCAACATCTTCCCGCTCATGGAAGAGGTTATCGATCTGGGCATCGACGCCAAGCACTCCAACGAGGACGCCATCGCCCCCTTCGACCGCTGGATCTCCCTCTACGGGGATCGGATCGGCCTGCTGGGCGGCGTCGACGTCGATATTTTGTGCCAGAAATCTCCGCAGGAGATCGTCGAGCGGGTGGTCGACATCGGCAGGCGATTCCGCGCGCAGGCAAACGGCTTTGCCCTGGGATCGGGCAATTCCATCCCCGACTACGTTCCCGTAGAAGGCTACCTGGCCATGGTGGAGGGAGGACGCAGAATTCGCCGGGAAGAAGTGGCCTGACAGACAGCTATTCCCTCTTGCGCATGATGCGCGTTATCCCGAAAGTCCCGACATTATTAGAGCGTCTATTCAGCCATCTGGCATGAAGTCCCGTATCCCGTTTTTCTGTCTTGATCGCCGTTCGCCGACGAGCTATTTTTATCAGCCGCGCAAACAGATCGGATGAATGTTCCGAAAAAGGTTCTCGGCTCCAACCGCAAATGCGGCTCGGAGGCCGAAGTCAGAGAAGCTCTGCAGTACGCCTTCGAACAGATCAAGGAAACAGATGTCGTCTGCGTCGGCATGTGGCAGAAGCACATGGATCAGGTGGCCCACAACACCTCGCTGGTCCGGGAGATCCTCTGCCCTGCGTAAAAAGCCCGATGCGCCCATCCACCTATCCGGCAAACGAGAATAGACTCGAATTCAACCCGCAACCTCAGACAGGAGCGCCCCATGTCCCTGAGAGACGATCTGCTGTCCCGCTTTTCCACCGGCGCCGAAGGTGCCCCTCTCTTTCTTCCCGATCTCACCCTCTGGTACGGCACGCACCGAGAAAAAGACACACTACCCACAAAGTGGAACGACAGCTCCCCGCTGCAGATAGCCGACCAACTCGGCGTCCCCGCGTGGGTGGTGGCTCGCCCCTGGGAGATCGAAACATCCGACGTTGAGGTGCGGGAGACCGAAGAAGACGGGCAGCGCCTCGTCGAGACCGTGACGGCTGCCGGCACCCTCACCGCCCGCTGGTCCCTCGGCTCCGATGGCACCTGGTGGCAAATGGAGTACCCGGTCAAAACAGCCGCCGACCTGAACGCCGCTCTCGAACTGGCCCGTGACCGCGAATACGTCCTCAATACCTCCACTCTGCTCGCCGTCGACGACACCGTGGGCGACCAGGGCATCGTGGCGATAGAGATCCCCACCCGCCCGTACGCCGACCTTCTCTACGACATGGTCGGCATGACGGAGGGATTCATGATCCTGATGGAGAATCCCCCGGCTATGGGCGAATTCCTCGCCGTTCTCGAGGAAAAGCTGCAGGACTTCGTCGAGGAACTGGCTGCCCTGCCCGCGGCGCTGTTCTACTCACCCGACAACCTGGACGGCCAGTTCATTTCCCCGCCGGTCTTCGCCGAGCACATGGCCGCCAGCTACAGCCGCACGATGGAAATCCTGCACCAGGCGGACAAGCGGTTAATCGTCCACGCAGGAGGACCGGTCGGTCAGCTCCTGGCCCCCCTCGTCGAAACCGGCGTCGAAGGAGTCGAAGGAGTCGCCCCTCCTCCCCAGAGCGATGCCTCTCTCACTCAGGCCAGGGAACTCTCCGGCCCCGATTTCACCCTGTGGGGCGGCATTCCCCAGGACTTTCTGCTCTCCACCCGCAGCGACGAGGAGTTCGAAGCCGCCGTGTTCCAGGCGGTTCAGGAGAGCAAAGGGGACGGGCGCACCATCCTGGGCATAGCCGACAAGGTGCCGGTCGACGCCGATATATCCCGCCTCGAAGCGATCCCGCAACTGATCGAAAAAGCACTGGCCGAGTAGTGGCCTGTCAGGACCAATATTAATCATCAGTATTCGCGCGAATATGGTAACTTTTCGATAGATCCCGAACGCTATTCTGTCAAAATCCATTTTGACAGAATAGAGGACGATCACCACAACCGGCTCCGGAAGATCACTCGTTAGCATCGAGATTTTCCGGAGCCGGCCCTTCCCCGAGTCCCAGATGACACCAAAAGAACGCGTCCACGCCGCCCTCGAACGCAGACCGGTCGACCGGGTCCCCATCTTCATGTGGTTCCACCCCGACACCGCACGACGCCTCGCCGACCTGCTCGAAATCGATCCCGACGACGTCGCCGAAGCCATGGGCGACGACGTGCGCCAGGCCTGGGTGGCCAACAACTACGCCATGGAGGGCATCGTCCACGAACACGAGGGGGAAACCCATACCGACGACTGGGGAGTCGAGTGGATCAAACGCGGCCCGTTCAACCAGATCCTCCACTCTCCGCTGCAGTCCGCTCCCCCCGATCAGGTCCACTCCTACCGTTTTCCCCACGACCGCATCGACGCACTCCTGCAGAGCATGCAGCCGGTCGTCGCTCGGGCCGACCGCTTCTTCGTCGGCTGCGACGTCTCTCCCTGTCTCTTCGAGATGGTCTGCCGCCTGCGCGGCATGGAGGACGCCTCCCTCGATCTGGCCGCCGCTCCGGACCTGGCTCATCTGCTGCTCGAACGGGCTCGGGATTTTTCCGTGGCCGTCTCCGAGGCTGCCTGCCAGCGTTTCCCACTCGATTGGCTCTGGACCGGTGACGACGTCGGCGGCCAGCAGGCAATGATCATGAGCCCGCAGCACTGGAGGGAACTGGTCCGGCCGTATCTGGAGCCGATCTTCGCCGTCGGCAAAAAACGCGGTCTGTGGGTAGCCTACCACTCCTGCGGCGCCGTTCGCCCGATCATCCCCGACCTGATCGAGATGGGCCTGAACGTGCTCAACCCGGTCCAGTGCAACTGCCCGGGCATGGATCCCCTCGATCTGAAGCGGGAATTCGGCGCCCACCTCTCCTTCATGGGCGGCGTCGACACCCAGGACCTGCTGCCCAACGGCACGGTCGACGACGTCCGCCGCGAGACCGAAAAACTGCTGGAAGTGATGACCTCTTCCGGAGGCGGCTATATCCTGGCCGCCTCTCACGCCGTCCCCCCGGAGACGCCGCTCGACAACATCTTCGCCATGTACGCAGTGGCGGGCGTCAGCCGCCAGGAAATCTTCGACCGCGCCGCCAACCTGCGGCAATCCACATAAAGAGGAACGCAACATGCCCATCGGCGACACATTCCCATCGGAGTGGCGAGAATTCAAAGATTCCGCAACCGGGCGGCAGGTCAGACAACTCACCGCCGGCAGACACAACAACTACCCCCTCTACTACTTCATTCCCAGCATCACTCCAAACGGCCGTTTCCTGGTCTTCCACAGCGAGCGCACCGGTTGGGTCCAGCTCTTCCGTCTGGATCTGCAGAACGGCGAGATTGTCCAGCTGACCGACGGTCGCACCCGCGACTCCGGCTGGGCCATCTGGTGCCAGCCCCACCTGCGCGGCATCTACAATCATCTGAGCGCCATCAACGGGACCCGTTCCGAAGCCTACTACTTCCAGAACTGCGAACTCCGCTGCATTCACCTCGAAAGCCTGGAAGACCGCACCGTTCTCGAACTTCCCGACCGCATCTCGGTCGGTCAGACCGGCTTCTCCCCCGACGGCCGCCACTTCGCCTTCATCCACGCCGACCGCCAACTCTTCGCCGAACGGATCTGCGAGCGCGAGTCCCTGATCAACATGGGACAGTTCGGCTGGGGACAACACCACGACGAGTGGCGCAATCGGACGCCCACTACCATCAGCATCGTCGACACCGAAACCGGAATCCTCTCCGACGTGATCGAGCTCGACTTCCACGTCCACCACGTCTTCTTTGCCGACGACCAGCGCCTGCTGGTCAACCACGTAAAGGGGGACAGCGGCATGTGGATCGTCTCCCTGGACGGCAGCGGCAAACGCGATCTGAGACCGCGCGACGACCACGGCGTCACCTGTCATCAGACAATCACAGAGCGGGGTATCTACTACGAATCGAACGTACACGAAAACGGCCGGCGCACTGTGTACACCGGCCGTTTCGATCTGGAAAAGGACAGCTTCGAAGAGGTGGAATTCCCCGGCATGGGCTACGTCCACACCGGCAGCGATCCGGCTGGCCGTTTCCTCTTCTGCGAAAACCAGTCGGAAGACACTCACCAGCTCCTATCGATTCACTTCCCCCGCGACCCGGACCGCTTCCAATCCCGCTTGCTGCGCACGCTGCCTCCCATCCCCTTCGGCCAGCGCTACCACGCCCACCCGTTCCTGTCTCCGGACCGCAAGCGGGTCGTCTACACCGAACTGGTCGACGGCTTCTCCCAGGTTTGTGCCCTGGACGTGGCCGATCTGGTCGATCTGGACGAATACTGGATCTGAACCCGCAGATTCGCCCCCTACACAACACTCCGGACAGCCTTTGGCACCCTGACAAAAGCAATGGCAAACGGCGTCCGTTGATCGCTGGTAACCAGTTCGTGCTGCCAGCCGCCGAACGGGTTAATAGCGCCGTGATACGTGGCCTCGGACGCCAGTCTCCACTCAGGCGAAGTCTGCCCGAATAGGACGACGCGCAATCCGGACCGGGTGGCCAGCACCCCGTTCAGCATCCCCGTCCGACGGTCGAAGGAAGCCTGCTCTACGATATAGTTTCCGGTAATGTGGTGTGAAACCGACACTAACCCCGGCGTCGACCGACTCGGCCGGGCGTGGATCACCGCTACATCCTCGGGAGGCACCTCCAGCTCGAACTCCCCGTTGAATCGTCCCAACCACCGCTGCTGCCACCATTCCAGAGCGACGAACTCTTCGTGATCGCCAATCCCCAGCATCTCCGGATTTATCCTGAATTTCCTCGTTTCCCTCCCCAAATTGAACACAGCCAGTGCCGTCGCAGTGCCCAATGGAGATCGAGTCTCCAGCGCCCACAGAGCCGGATACCCTTCGGGAAACGGTTTCTCAAACAGATCCAACGGCCGGGCCGCGTGAGGGAATGCCGGCAGAATCCGTCGGATGATTTCCAGCCGCTCCGGGTCCACGGTGCGCAAATCTTCGCTCACCATCACGTGTCCCCCGCTCAGACTCACCATAGTGGCCCGCACTCTCGCCTCGCCCAGAGAGCATCCCTTGCCGATCTGAATCGAGTCGGCATCGTTGATCCAGAATCGACGATGCTTGTACCACAGCGCGGCAATAGTGGCCAGACCGTAGCGATAGCTATCCAGCGCCCCCGGCCAATAGCCCGAATTGCCGATATCGCTGCCGATGCGCACCGAGTCGTTGTATCCGAGCTGGATATTGGTGCCACAGGAGCACGGCGCCATGTGGCCCTTTCCAATGGCCTCCCTGAAATTGGACCATGTTCGATTGTAAAGCTCTCCCGTCCCCAGGGTCTCCTGCCTATCCGCACTGGTCTGTAGCGCAAAAAAGTCCAGCTTCCAGTAAACACATCCCCAGCGCTTCATCTGCTCCAATTCCCGCCCCCACTTCTTCTGCACCTCCTTCAGAGCACCGTCGAAGTAGGCGACATCGCGGCTGCCCGGATGGCCTGGAAGCTGTCCCCAGACGCTGGCCCTGTTCGACCGAGCTCGCCCCTCCCCATCTCTCGCCAGCAGCGTTTCGTACTGTTCCCGACCCGTCGCGTTGTCGGTCAGACAAAAAGGCGTATACCAGAGCCCCAGCTCGAGCCCTTGCTTTTGGAGACGCTTATTGAGCCAGGTCATCCCATGCGAAAACCGCTTCGCATCGGCCGACCATTCCCCCCAGTTGGCGTCTTCCTGCCAGCCGTGATCCAGGAGCATCACCTTCTGCATCGCCTGTGGATATCCGCTGAACAGTTCCCCGACGATGGCGGCGTTCTCCAGGATGATCTCCTCGTCTATAGCAGTGCGATACCCGTACCACGTCATCATCCCGACGATCGGTGGTTCGTCGAAGGTCAACCCACAGTGTTTCTGCACAGCCATCCCAAAACTGTCGAGCAGGGCATACGGATCGTCCCCTTCCGCCACTGCCAGCACGTCCAGTTCCTGTCTCTTTCCCGGCCCCAGCTCAATACCGAACTCCTGCCACGCTTCGATCCGAGAAACATCCGTAGCCCGAGAATTGGGCACGACGTCGACGTAGCTATGTCCATACTGCTGCCGCAGAAAGCCGACCAGCACCGCCTGTCCGGACCGCGCATCCCAGATCACAGTCTGCAGGTTGCTCCTGTGGAAGGCCAGCGACTGATCCGGTCCATCGCCGAGTTGCTGCTCGCGCACAGGTTCCATGCGCGGATCCGGCTGTAGCGCTTCCAGTGGCTTGACCCCACACCACCCGCACCCACCCCGATCCAGAAACACGCGCCACTGCCGCTTCTTCCTGGACCGCGAGATAGTCGACGAGACTCCGACTCGCTCCAGGAAAACCGAATGGTCCGATTGGTTGCATACTGTCAGTGAGTATGTCTGACCGCCCGGATATTTCCGCTGCTTGCACGTGATATCCAGACCGAACCGCTTCAGCCCCAATATATCATCGGTTCGCACTCCGTCCGCTACTACGAAGAAACTGGAATCCATACACCATCACTCCTGACAGGCTAGATTACGCAGCGCGCTCAGGCGAACGACTGCGTTCAGGCGCGCTGTGAAGCGTCGGACTGTTCTCTGGTTCCGGAGGAAGGAGGATGTGGACAAGACGGCCCTGGCCATCTTCCCGTCAAGTATTCCGTTCAAGCCAATGGCAGATCTCTTCAATCTCCCGACGTGTTCCGACGGATGGACAGTACATGACTCCCTTCGGCCCAAGCTCGCGGTGGAGAGTTTTGATTCTGTCCAGATCCAGGCCGGCACCGTAGACCTGGACCCCTTTACCGGCGTCCAGGCACTTCTTGAGCAACTCGGTCCACGTGTGGGCGGGTGCTTCCCCTGCGCCCGGGACGAGTTGGATCATGTCAAGAGCCTCGATAGCCAGCAGATCGTCCAGGTGCCGGAATGCTCCGGGGCCATCGAGATGGAAGATGGTGTGATCGAGGTAGGCGGCTTCCTCTTCGATGGCGGGGAGGATGAAGTGCCGGAAGTGCTCGGGACCCACCATGATGATGAAGTCACACTGGATAATACCGCACTTCCCTTCACACCAGATGATCTGGGTACACCCGGCTGGCCCACCCATGTTCCCGGCCTCATAGATGGCATCATAGACCAGGGGAAACAGTTTGCGGATATCGCACATAGCACGTTCGAGCACTTCCGGGCAGATGACAAAATCCATGCAGAAGTTCTGCGGACCTCGCAACGCACTCAAGGTGTCAGCATGCGAATGGGCGTCGATCGGGCGTACCAGGTAACGCCCGTTGCTGTGCTCCGCCATCATCCGTGCAAACGTAAGGACACTTTGAAAAGTGGGATTGTTCTCGTCCAGCTCGATGGGCAGAAAGGACTCCCAAGCATCGACAATCGGGTCTACCCAATTTGTGCCCATCGAGTTCTCATCGAACCTGAGATCCGCTCCCAGAAACGCCGCGTATTGATCCGGCCCGTGGTCAATGTTGAATGCCGGCATGGCTTCGCCCAGCCAACGGTGGACCTCGAGGAACTCATCGATGGCGTCCAGCACTTCCTGGTGCTGCCCGTTCACAGCCTTGTAATAGCGGAGCGTATCCGGATGAGCGCTGACTGGCCCATCATTGCACTCAGCGAGAACGAGCGGCCGCTTGTAGACCTCCCCATTCCAGAAATGGTCCCAAGCCTTCTTGGCTTCATCAAAATCAGGTTTGGCGGCTAGCATGGTATCCTCCAAGTGCGCCCGGGTGTGGTCTCAGCCACAAAAACCATAGACCGTATTTCCCGGATTGAGATGGGTCACGGTGTATCAACTGACATCATGATTCCCAAGGACCCTGGGCCTTTATCAACTGACACTGGGACGCCCTCACTCCCACGGCAGCGGCACATCAAGATATTCACTGAGCTTCCGGGCGGCCTCCTGCTCCCGCTCCCCGAAGCGAATCCCCTCCCTCCGGTGCCGCTTCGCTACCTGCTCCTCGATCGCCCCCGGCAATAGCGACTGATCGTATCCCGGCATCGGTTCGTAGGTTTCCCGGATTCCCTTGATATACCGATCCACCTCCGCTCCGAAAACCTCGGCCGGCATAGCCGAACCCACGTCGATGACCAGCACCATCCCCCCCATCCGCGCCCCGGGCCAGCGCTCCTCCATCGCATCCCCCTCCGGCAGCGTGAAACCGGTCAGCGCCCCACCCATGAGCGTCGAGATCGCCACCAGTCCCATGCTCTTAAAAAAGGCGGCCGGAATCCGCTCCGGCAGATCCTCGTACCCCTCCCCTCTGTACCCGGAGACCGCATGCGCCACCATATCGAGCACAATCCCCGGTTCCTCTCCCGAAGGAATGGAAAAACTCATCGGCGGCGCTCCCGTAAAGGCGACCGGGGGCTTCTCATCCCTCTTCCCCGCGTCCCCATCGTGCCTGAATCCCTGCACCGAAAAACCGATGCAGCCTGCGTCCAGACAGACGCGCGTATAGTGTCCGGCCGCCCCGTAGTGGCCAATGTGGCGCACTAATCCCATGCCGATCCCCGCCTCTTTGGCCTTGCCGATCGCCAGGTCCGTCGCCTGCATCATCGGTATGTATCCCAGCGACCCATCCCCGTCCAGCACCACCGTCGTCACATTCTCGTGCACCACCTTCGGCTCCGGCCGATTGTTCAGCCGCCCCTCCTTGAGCTGCTGACAGTAGCCCGATGCCCAGCCAATGCCGTGGCTGCGCACCCCGCGCATCTCCGAGTTGGTGAGCAACCGGCTCATCAATTTCGCGTTCTCCTCTTCCAGACCCGAGCGCGTGAAACACTCCTCGAGAAAGGCGAGCTCCCGCTCCTCGCTCACCAGCACGTATTCTACCGGGGGAACATTCATCTCAAAGACTCCTCGTTTTCAGACCATCTGCTGATTTCAGAAATATCGAACAATAATCGATTCATCTCCGAATCGAGGCTCAATCCAATTCTCCCAAAACTTCGTCGAACTCCTTGCTGCAATTTTCCAGCACCGTCATCAGGGCGAAATCTCCCCCGTTGACCAGCACCTGCGCTCCCATCTGCCGGTATTCGCGCAGTTTTTCAGGCGATCCCGCCGGAATCCCCCACGCCTTGCCGTGTTTCCGCGCCGTCTCCGCCACCTTCTCGATCGCCTTCTCCAGCGGTATTCCCCCGGTCGCCTCCAGTCGCGCCCCCAGATCGGCCGGCCCCACAAACAGCACGTCGATCCCCTCCACCGCGGCGATCTTCTCCACATTTTCCAGCGCCTGGCAGGTCTCGATCTGCGCCATCACGAAGTTCTGCTCGTTGGATTCCGCCAGATAATTGCTTCCCTCCTTCCACGCCTCTATCCCGAAGTCGGCGTCCAGACCGGCCCCATCGATTCCCCTGTTGCCCAACGGCGGAAACTTCACCGCCTCCACGATCCATTTCGCCGTCTCTTCCTCGGATACGAACGGCATCATGAAACCGGCCGCTCCGTCCTCCAGATACCTGTAGAGTCGGGTCCGTTCCAGCGTCGGCGGACGCACCATGGCGTCGATATCCTGATGGTAGCACATCCCCAAAAAACTCTGCACCTCCCGCTGGTCCATCGCCCGGTGCTCCAGATCGAACCAGATGGCGTCGAATTTGAAGTGAGCGGCGTAGCGCACGAAAAACGGCAGATAGTGCCCGGTGGCGCAGACCCGGGCGCACTCCCCGGCGCGAATCTTCTTCAGCAGCTTGCTCTCTCTCATTTGCCCAATCTCCCCTTATTAACAGGACTTGCCGCCATCATCGCGGCGTTCTATCATACGTGGATGCCGGACGGGACCCACCCCGTCCTCTCGCCCGAAAAGGAACGCTCTCCAGACCCGCGCGTCAACCTGGAGTCCTCACCTCGGAGAAACCGCTTGAATCGCATCCTGACCATCTACAATCAGCTCTTCGTCCTCTGGGTAGTGCTGGGTGGCCTGGCTGCCCTGTTTTATCCCGAATACCTCATCCCTCTGAAGGGCTATATGGAGTGGTTCTTCGCTCTCACCATGTTCGGCGTGGGCATGGTCCTCAATCCGCATGACTTCGTCAACATCTTCAAGAACGTCAAAGTGATCATCGTCGGCGTAATCGCCCAGTTCACCATAATGCCCCTGGCCGCGTTTGCAGTCGCCAAACTCTTCTCCTTCGACCGGGAGTTCTCCCTCGGTCTCATCCTGACCGGCTCCGCCCCCGGCGCCATGGCCAGCAACGTGCTGAGCTACCTGGCCGGAGCGGACGTCGCCTACTCCGTCTCCCTGACCACAGTCTCCACCTTTCTCGCCCCGATACTCACCCCATTGCTCACTCTAACCCTGGCCCACACCCTGCTCGAAGTTCCCTTCTGGGGCATGTTCTTCAGCGTCTGCCGCATGGTGCTCCTGCCCCTGTTACTGGGCATCGTCCTCAAACATCTCTTCCACGAGAAAGTCGAGCCGATCTCGCGAATATTCCCCGCTATCTCCACCACCTTTATCGTCTTCGTCTGCGCCCTGGTCATCGCTCTCAACAACGCCTATCTCCCGCAAATCGACACCTGGATCTTCGCCGCTGCCGTGATCCTCAATCTGCTGGGCCTCTTTCTCGGCTACACTACGGGCCGCATCTTCGGCTTCGATAAGCTCAAGAAACGCGCCCTCTCGATAGAAATCGGCATGCAGAATGCCGGCCTGGGCAGCGTGCTGGCCCTCAAGCACTTCAACGAAAAGGTCGCCCTGCCCGCCGTCATCTTCGTCTTCGTCTGCATCTTCAGCGCCTCCTTCCTGGTGCCGCTCTGGTCGCGCTCCAGGTCCGAATCCGCCGACTGAGGGAATTCCTTCCGTGAATCCCATCTGCCCAAGGCATACCTTCACTCTCTTCGCCGCCCTGGTTCTCCTTCTGATGGCTCTGGCGACGGATTCTCCTGCCGAAAAGGATACCAGTGTGATGGGACTCCAGTGCGCCGGCTGCAGCAAATCGATTACCGGACGATATATCACCGCGTTGGGCAAGGACTGGCACCCGGAGCACTTTGTCTGCGCCAGCTGCGGCAAGCCCTTTGGCGATCAAGCCTTTTTCGAGCACGAAGACCATCCCTACTGCCAGGCCTGTTACAACCAGAAATTCAGCCCCAGATGCGCCGGCTGCGGCGAACCGATTTCAGGCCGCTACATAACCGCCCTCGACACCGTGTGGCACCCGCACCACTTCGTCTGCGCCAGCTGCGGTCGCCCCTTCCACGGCAGCCAGTTCATGATCCAGGAACAGCAACCTTACTGCCGGACCTGCTACCACGACAAGTTCACCGAAAAATGTGCCATCTGTAAACAGCCGCTGATCGGCAAATACGTCGCCAGCTTCTGGGGCGAAAACTACCATCTCGAGCACCAGGACCAGTTGGAAGCCTGCACCAGCTGCCGACGCCCGATCTGCGACCAGCTGACCGGAGGCGGATTCCGCTACGAAGACGACCGCACCATGTGCGCCATCTGCCGCGAAACGGCCATCGACAGCCTGCGCATCGCCAATCAGTTGCTCCTGCAGGTAAAGCGAGACCTGGAAGGAATGGGATTCACCTTTGATAAAGCCGACCTGCCCCTGCGCCTGATCGACCACCGGGAACTCACCGAACTGACCGGCATCCACCGCACCAACGGTCGCACTCAGACCAAAGAGGAGACCGTCAACGGCCAGGTTGTCAAGCGCGAGGTGGAAGAGATCGTGATCCTCCATGGCCTGCCTCGCATCCACTTCGCCGCTGTCGCCGCCCACGAACTCGGCCACGTCTACCTCTTCCAGCGCAAATTTCCCCAACTCCCATCATCGGTAGAAGAGGGGCTGTGCGAACTCATGGCCTATCTGTGGCTACGACGCCAGCAGGACCATGAGGCCGCCTTCCAGATAGAAATGAAGAAAAACAGCGACGACTCTGTGTACGGTGACGGCTTCCGCGCAGCTCTGGTCGCCCTAGAAAACAACCGCCCGGATCTGCTGTTCGAATACGTTCGCCAACACAGCCGCTTCCCCCGGTAATTCACGAGGATCAAACCCAATGGCAGAATTCACTCTCAAGGAGCGCATCCCCCCCGAACTGGAATAACGGAATCCCAATATGCCTGAAGTCACCGTCATAAAAACCGAATCGGAAAATTTCCCAAAAATCGCCGAACTGGCCGTCGAACTCTGCACCTCCCCCGAACACCACTGTATCCACACATGGGCTGGAGAACAGGCGGAAGATATAGCCGCCGATTGGCAGAATCTGTCCCGAGACGACGAACTCATCTTCGTCGTTGCCCTCCGCAGTGGAGAAATCATCGGTGCGCTGGGTGCCGAGTACGATGCCGAACTCGGCCGCTCCTGGCTCATCGGCCCACACGTGCAAAAAGGGGAATGGGAGACATCGGCAACTCTCCTCTTCGACCACCTGCTCCCCCTTCTCCCCGAGTCGATCTGGAGACTCAACGCCTATCTCAACCTGGCCAACGAGCGCGGAATGGCGTTCTATCGGCAGCGCGGCTTCGAAAAAGGACCCGTCGCCCATGTATACCGGGCCATCCCGTCGCAGGCGACTCGGGAAGATCCAGCATCGTGCGGCCTGCTGACTCCGGCTCTAAATTCCTCCCTCCTCGAACTCCACTCCGACGCCTTCCCCAATACCTACATCAGCGGTGAGGAGATGATCGGCTCCATCGACGACGACCACCGAGTCTTCGTCATCGGCGGGGAATCCGAAATAGCCGGCTATCTCTACGCCACCATCGACGACAATACCAATCGAGGCGACATCGAATTCCTGGCCGTCGCTCCCGACCACCGTCGCCGCGGCCACGGCAGACAGCTGCTCCGCGCCGCCCTGCACTGGCTCTTCGCCGAAAGACAAGTGGCCGATGTCATCCTCAACGTCCGCGACGAACTGACCAACGCCCAAACACTCTACCAGAGCGTCGGCTTCACCCTCCAGTACTCGGGTATAGCCATGCACAAAGGAGAAAAAAAGGATGGCAAAAGTTCTGGTTCTCTACTATAGCAAGGAAGGCAATACCAAAAAGATGGCCGCTTACGTGGCTGCAGGAGCGGAGGACGTTCCCGAGACCGAAATCCGCCTGAAATCGATCGACGAAGCCTCGCGCGAAGATCTGCTCTGGTGCGACGGCCTGGCCCTGGGCGCCCCGACCAACCTGGGCACCGTACCCTGGAAGATGAAGAAATTCTGGGACGAGGAGGTGACCCCAGTCTGGATGCAAATCGACGGCAAGATCGGCTGCGCCTTCAGCTCACAGGGCGGCTGGGGCGGCGGCGCCGAACTTACCTGCCAGTCGCTGATGACCATCATGATGAACTTCGGCATGCTCGTATTCGGCTTGACCGACTACGCCGGCAAGCAGTTCACCGCCCACTACGGAGTGACCCAGGCGGGAGAGCCGCGCGAAGAAAAGGAGATCGAAGCCTGTCGCATCCTCGGCAAGCGCCTGGCCGAATGGGTCGCGGTCTACTTCGACGGCCACAAGGAGATGCATCCGAACGTGCGGGGGTACAAGCGGATGCCGTAGAAAAAGCGCGAACTCGCGTCGGGATCGAGCTGAAGCGGCGTCAATCTTCCAGTTCTCCCCCGGAAACGGAGCATTCGATGAAACGCCGAAAATTCCTCAAATACAGCGCCCTGGGAAGCGCGGCCGTAGTCGCCGGCCCCTCCCTGGCCCGCTCTGCGAAAAAACCGGAGCACGTGGATATGGAAGAGAAGACCGTCGCCCAGCTGCGGCAGATGATGGAATCGGGTGAGCAGACCACCCGCTCGATCGCCGAGAGCTATCTCCAGCGGATCGAGCAGATCGACAAACAGGGCCCGGCCATCAACGCCGTCATCGAACTCAATCCGGACGCCCTTGAAATCGCCGACGCCCTCGACCTCGAACGAACGGAGAAAGGCCCGCGCTCCCCCATGCACGGCGTGCCCGTCCTCATCAAGGACAACATCGACACCGCCGACCGCATGACCACCACCGCCGGCTCCCTGGCCCTCGAAGGCTCCATTCCCCCGCGCGACTCCTTTGTCGCCCGGCGACTGCGCGAGGGGGGCGCACTCATCCTCGGCAAGACCAACCTGAGCGAATGGGCCAATTTCCGCTCCTCCCGCTCCACCAGCGGCTGGAGCAGTCGCGGCGGCCAGACAAAAAACCCGTATGCCCTCGACCGCAATCCCTGCGGCTCCAGCTCCGGCTCGGGCGCGGCCACCGCCGCCAGCCTGTGCGCCGTGGCCATCGGCACCGAAACCGACGGCTCGATCATCTGCCCCTCCACCATGAACTCCCTCGTCGGCATCAAGCCGACCCTTGGCCTTATCGGACGCTCCGGAATCGTGCCGATCGCCCACAGCCAGGACACCGCCGGGCCGATGGGTCGCACCGTGGCTGACGCCGCCGCCCTGCTCGGAATCCTCACCGGCGTCGATCCCCGCGACGCAGCCACGCAGTCCAGCGAGGGAAAATCCCACTCCGACTACACCCGCTTCCTCGATCCCGACGGCCTGCGCGGAGCCCGCATCGGCGTCGCCCGCTCCTTCTTCGGCTTCCACGAAAAAGTCGACCGCATCATAGAGGAAGCGATCGAAGCTATGCGCCAGCAAGGGGCCGAAATCGTCGACCCGGCTGAGATCGAGACAAAGGGAAAGTTCGGCGACTCGGAATACGAAGTCCTCCTCTACGAATTCAAAGCGGATCTCAACGCCTACCTGGCGCAGCTCGGTCCCGACGCTCCCGTCCGCTCCATGGAGGAGATCATCGAGTTCAACAAAAAAAACCGCGACCGGGTGATGCCCTACTTCGGCCAGGAGATCTTTCTCAAAGCCCAGGAAAAGGGGCCGCTCACCGACCAGGAATACCTGGATGCCCTGGAACAGAACCATCGCCTGGCGCGCGACGAGGGAATCGACGCCACTCTGGAAAAACACCAGCTCGACGCCATCGTCGCCCCTTCCGCAGGTCCCTCGAGCCCGATCGACCTGGTCAACGGCGACCACTTCCTGGGCGGCAGTTCCTCCCCGGCGGCCGTGGCCGGCTACCCCAGCATCACCGTTCCCGCCGGCTACGTCTTCGGTCTGCCGGTCGGCATCTCCTTTATCGCCGGCGCCTACCAGGAGCCGACGCTGATCAAGCTGACCCACGCCTTCGAACAGGCGACGCAGATCCGCCGCCCACCTCGCTACCTGCCCACCGCAGACCTGAGCTCGTAGAGGATGCCCATAATGGATTGTAAGATCACACTAAAAAACGACCAGCTGACCCTGGAAAACAGCCGCATCCGCCGTCGCTATCAATGGAATGGCGGCAGCCTGATCGGCCTGAACATCGAAGACCGTTTCTCCGGCAAAATCTGGGATCTCGACGGAGAGACACCCGACTGCACCTTCCCGGATCTCCCCGTCGAAGCGACCGACGGCAAACTGGAGATCTCCGAATCCCCCGCAAATTCCATCACTCCAGAGCACCTGCGCGCCAAAATCACCCTCCGCCTCGGAAACCTGGAAGTGAAACGGATCTTCCGCCTCTACCCCGACTGCCCGGCCATCGCCTGCGACTACTACCTGCGCGGCAGTATGGAGGACGAGGCTGAGCGGGAAGAGGGCGACCTGTCCAACATCGAAGACCCCCGCAAACTCAATCGGACGGATACCGACGACGCCATCCTCGAACGTCTCTGTCTCCCCGATTTGCACTACCGCCTGACCGCGGTGCAGTTCTTCGACATCACCGACCGCAACAACAATCTGGTCCACCTCCAGTCCATCCTCCCCTACCGCCACGAGAGCCGCCTGCCCGGCAACCTCCTCTTTATCGAACCGCAGCTCGAAGAAGGCGGACTCTTCATCCTCAAGGAAGCCCCCTGTTCCAGCGTCCAGCTCTCCTACCCCGGCTTCGACTTCGCCTGCCGCATCGGCCGGATAGATCTGGTCGGTTTCGGCGTTTCTGCAGACGACCTGGTTGAAACCGAATGGACCCGCGCCTACGGCTTCGTCACCGGCGTCACCCCTCCCGGCGAACTCGGCCGACTCGACGCCCTCCGCACCTACCAGGAAAAAATCCGCCGTCACCTTCCCGAGCGGGACGAAATGGTGCTGATGAACACCTGGGGCGACCGCAACCAGGATTCCAGAATCGGCGAACCCTTCGCCCTGGCCGAACTGGAGGCCGGCTCCCGTCTGGGCGTCTCCCATCTGCAGCTCGACGATGGCTGGCAAGCGGGCCGTTCCAGCAACTCCGCCTTCGGCGGCGGTTCCCTGGTCGACATCTGGGACAATCCCGACTACTGGACACCCCATCCGGAGCGCTTCCCCAACGGCCTCGCGCCCGTAGTAAACCGTGGCCATGAACTCGGTATCGAAGTCTGCATCTGGTTCAACCCGAGCAAGGACGACAGCTACTCTCACTGGCGCGACGATGCCGACAGACTGATCCGCCTAAACCGCGAGCACGGCATCCGCACCTTCAAAATCGACGGCGTCCAGGTTCCCGACAAACGAGCCGAGACCAACCTGCGCCGCATGTTCGACGCCGTAATCGAAGCGACCTCCGGCGACGTGGTCTTCAATCTGGACGTCACCGCCGGCCAGCGCTACGGCTATCACTACTTCAACGAATACGGCAACATCTTTCTCGAAAACCGCTACACCGACTGGCCCAACTACTACCCGCACTGGAGTCTGCGCAACCTCTGGATGCTCTCCCGCTTCGTTCCCGCACAGAACCTCCAGATCGAATTCCTCAACAGCTGGCGCAACGCCGAAAAATACCCGGATGACGATCCCCTTGCCCCATCCCGCGTCCCTTTCGACTACATCTTCGCCATAACCATGATGGCCCAGCCCCTCGCCTGGTTCGAAAGCACCGGCCTCCCCGAAGATGCCTTCGCCATTGCTCCGCTGATTCGCACCTACCGCGACCACCAGGTCCGCATCCACGCCGGCCGCATCTTTCCCATCGGCGACGAGCCATGCGGCACTGGCTGGACCGGCTTCCAATCGATAAGCGGGAAAAACGGCTATATCCTGGTCTTCCGCGAGCTCAACGAACAGTCAAATGCAAACGTCCGCACTTTTAATTCTCCCGGCTCCCGCATCGAATGCCGCTCTCTCTGCGGCCACGGGAAACGCTTTACCGCCACCGTCGATGAACAGGGACGACTCCCGTTCGCACTGGCCGCTCCGTTCTCGTTTGCACTGTACGAATACTCGACTATCTGAAATCCAATCGATTCCACGAGAAGGCTCCAGACATGGCGAAGCGACAGATCCTCTTCATCACGAGAAGTGCAAACCGCATCAGCTCGGCTACGGCACAGATCTGAAAATGATCGAGGCAGTGCGCGAGAAAGGTTGAGGAACGACAGAGATGAAAAATTCAATCGGCATGGAACTGGTAGAAATACCGGCAGGCAGCTTCGCAATGGGTCAAACCGAAGGAGGCGACGACGACGAACGACCGGTTCATCAGGTCATCATCAGCCGCCCCTTCGCGATGACGACCACCCCGGTGACCAACGCCCAGTACGAGTGCTTCGACCCGCAGCACCGCAATCTCCGCGGCAAGCGGGAGCTCTCCAGAAAGGACGACGAAGCCGCCATCTTCGTCAGCTGGCACGACGCCGTGCGCTTCTGCGCCTGGCTTTCAGAAAGCGAGGGGAAACCTTACCGCCTGCCCACCGAAGCCGAATGGGAATACGCCTGTCGCGCCGGCACCCGGACCACTTTCCACACCGGCGACGAACTCCCGGAAGCGTATCACCGCCACCAGGAAGGAGACTGGCATCCCACCCCCGTCTCCCTCGAAGTCGGACAGACCCCGGCCAACCCCTTCGGCCTGGTCGATATGCACGGTCTGGTCGAGGAATGGTGTCACGACTGGTACGGCCCGTACGCGTCAGATCCGCAGACCGATCCGGTCGGTCGCACCACCGGCACCTTCAAGGTCACGCGCGGCGGCAGCCACAACGCCGACCTGCCCTACCTGCGCTCCGCCAATCGGCTGGCCACCCTGCCGGAAGACAGCCACTGGCTGATCGGCTTCCGCGTGGTCCAGGCCGATCTCCCTTCGACCGAACCCCTTCCCGCCGCCTCTCCTCCGCTGCACATGACAGACGTCCAGCAGGAATCCTTCAACTGGACGCCAGCTTCCGCGATCGACGAACCCCTGTTCATCGATCCAATCCCCTTCGTTCGCAAACCCGAACCTGCTTCCGCCACCCCCTTCTTCCCACACAACCACTGCCCGAGCATCACCTGGTGTCCCAACGGCGATCTGCTGGCCATCTGGTTCTCCACCATCAAAGAGACCGGACGGGAGATGACCATCCTGAGCAGCCGCTTGCGCGCCGGCAGCGATGCGTGGGAACCGGCATCGGAGTTCTTCAAGGCAGCCGACCGCAACATGACCGGCTCCTCCCTCTTTCACGACGGCAGCGGCACTATCTATCACGCCAACGGCCTGGAGGCGGCCGGCCACTGGGCCAACCTCGCCCTGGTGATCCGCTCCAGCCGGGACAGCGGAGCGACCTGGTCCATCCCATCCCTCGCCAACCCGGAGCACCAGCCCCGCAACCAGGTCATCTCCGGCATGAGCAGCACTCCCGAAGGCTGGCTGATCCAGCCGTGCGACGCGGTCTACGGCGGCAGCGGCGGCACCGCCATCCACATCAGCCGCGATCGGGGACAAACCTGGACCGACCCCGGCGCTGACACGCCCAAACCGGACTTCCAGGGGAACACTCCCGGCTGCACTATCGCCGGTATCCACGCGGGTGTGGTCACCCTCAAAGACGGCAGCCTGCTCGCCTTCGGCCGGGGAGACAGTCGTCTGGGGATGATATGAATATCGGCATGCGCATGCCGGTCAGCCGTTCCACCGATATGGGCAAGAGCTGGACCTACGCTGCCAGCGACTTCCCTCCCATCAGCGGCGGCCAGCGACTCGTGCTCCTGCGCCTGCGCGAGGGACCGCTCCTCTTCGTCTCCTTCACCGACGCCTCAGTCAGCGAACATCCGGAAGGGCTGAACTTCCTCGACGCAGACGGACGGGAATACCGCGGCTACGGCCTGTTCGCCGCCCTCTCCTTCGACGAAGGAGCGACCTGGCCGCTCAAAAAGCTGATCACGCGCGGCGGAACGGACCAGTTCACAGGAGGCGCCTGGACCGGCGATTTCACCATGGACCGCACCCACACCGAACCCAAAGGCTACATGGCAGCTACCCAGTCTCCGAACGGAACGATCCATCTGATCAGCAGCAGACTGCACTACCGCTTCAACCTGGCCTGGCTACAGCAGCCGGCACCGGGATCCGAGGAGTAAGCAAAACACCACCAACCAGAGAACCGACGAGACGGAACACAAAATGAGCGCATTGGACGAAAAATACACCATCCGCAGGGCCGAATCCGACGACGACGGCCAGAGGCTGAACGAACTCTTCTCCGCCGTCTTCCATCCTAGCGATGTGGGCACCCTCGCCGAGACGATCTTCCGCCACTTCCCCCGCATGAAAAGGGAATACTGGTTCATTGCCGAGGAGAAGGAGACACAGACCATCGTTTCCGGCTTCTCCCTCCTCCCCTGGACCCTGGAGTTGGAAGGGCTCGAACTCAAAGTCGCCGAAATGGGTATCGTCGGCACTCTGGAGGAGCACCGGAAACGGGGGCTCATGAAAAGACTGAACCAGGAGTTCGACCGGACGCTCGCGGGAGAGGAGTTCGACCTGTCGATCATTCAGGGCATCCCCGGCTTCTACCACCAGTTCGGCTTCCACTATTCCATCCCCCTGGAAAACCACATCAACATCCCCTTCCATTTGCTTCCGGATGAACTGGAAGAAGAGTCCTACACCTTTCGCCTCGCCAACGTGGAGGATATCCCCTTCCTGATTGAAGAGGACAGTGCCTACAGAAAATCATTCTCCCTCTCCTCTCTTCGCGACGAAGCCGTCTGGCGCTACATGCTCACGGAGAGCGGCCAAACCGAATACGGCTCCGAGTTCTGGATTGGCGAACGAAAGGATGGCGGAGAACGATTCTACTGCAGAATCCCGAAAGATGGTTTCGGCAACGGGCTCATCGTCAGCGAAATCAGCGAGGACATCGGTCACGACGCTCTGAACCATCTTTTCTTTTTCTGCAAACAGAAAGCGCTCGAACGGGACAAACCCTATATCAGACTCAACCTCCACAACGAATCGACAGTCGGGAAGATCGCCATCGCCATGGGAGCCCCGGAGGGCAAGCCCTACGCCTGGCAGATCAAGATCCCGGACAAAGCGCGCTATCTGAAAAAGATCGCCCCGGTCCTCGAAAAGCGAATGGCGCAGAGTCCCTTCCCTCTCTTCTCCGAGGCCATCAGATTGGATTTCTTCAGGTCCAGCATCGATCTGACGTGGGAGAAGGGAAAACTCGCGTCCGTCGAACCGGGAGAGGGGGACTGCCCCAACACCTTTTCTATGACCGAGGAGTGGTTTTCCGCTCTCGCCCTGGGCCACAGGAGCTGGCGGGAATTGCGGCACATCCAGCCGTCCATCTTCCCGTCATCCGAGAAAACCGCCCTCTTGATCGAAACGCTTTTTCCCACCTGCAAATCGTGGATCCACGAACAGTATTGAAATCCTGAATATCTCTTTTAACCGAATCATTGGAGCTCAACACATGCCCGCCATCACCGACGTCGAATTCCGCCAGTTTTCCGCCCGTCACCACAATGCCACGCGCAACTGGCTGGTCGTCAAACTCAACACCGATGACCCGGCCGTCTACGGCCTGGGCGACGCCAGCCCCATGGAAAACGAAGAGGAGGTGAAGCGTCTCATCACCGACTTCGTCGATAGCTATCTAACGGGAAAGGATCCCCTCGACCACGAAGTCCACTGGACCACTATGTATCACGACCCGCACGCCCGCGGCGGTCGGCTGGCCATGACCGCCCTGGCCGGCATCGATATCGCCCTCTGGGACCTCAAGGGCAAGCTCCTCGGTCAACCAGTCTACAAACTCCTGGGCGGCGCCCACCGCGACCGCATCCGCGTCTACGCCAACGGCTGGTACACCAACCCGGGCACACCCGAACAGAATGCCGAAGAGGCGCAAAAAGTCGTCGACATGGGCTATACCGCCATCAAGTTCGACCCCTTCGGTCAGCACAACTACTATAAGGTCCCCCTCGAAGAGGCACAGCTCGCCCAGGACCGGGTCGCCGCCGTGCGCCGCGCCGTCGGTCCCCACGTCGACATCCTCATCGAGGCCCACGCCAAGTTCGACGTCATGAACGCCATCCAACTCGGCAAGCGTCTGGAGGAATACCGCCCCCTCTGGTACGAAGAGCCGGTCTCCGAGGAGAACATCTCCGAACTCCTCGAAGTCCGCCGCAAGGTAGACATCCCCATCGCCACCGGCGAGCGGCTCTACAGCAAATTCCCCTTTGCCCAGATAGTGGAAGCGCACGCCGCCGACGTCCTCCAGCCCGACGTGGCCAACGCCGGCGGCATCACCGAGCTGAAGAAGATCGCCGCCATCGCCGAGGCCAAGCATATCACCATAGCCCCGCACAACGTCTGCGCTCCGGTCGGCGCCCAGGCCGAAATCCATCTGTGCGCCTCGATCATCAACTACGAAATCCAGGAGTACCACGCCGAGTTCTACGACGATCACTACTTCACCATCTTCCCCGGCTTCCCCCGCCAGCGGGACGGCTATGTCGATCTGACCGATGCACCGGGCCTCGGCCTCGAACTGAACGAGGAGGAGATTGCCGCCCACCCTCCATTCAAAAAGACGACCGCCAGAGGCGGCACCGTTAGAGGGATCTGAAACAGCCGGACATCCGCATCGCGAAGACATCCACGTAGCCAGAAAACCGGAAAAACGCCATGCCATCTCAGCCTTTCACCTACGTCTACAAGAGCGTCGGCCACTGCGGTATCAAGGCCGACGTGTACCGTCCCGCGACCGACCGCTCTCCCATTCCGGTCGTCATCCTCATCCACGGCGGCTGCCTGATGTACGGTTCGCGCCAGTGGTCCCCCCGCCAGCTCGACCTCTACCTCGATGCCGGCTACGCGGTCGTATCCATCGATTACCGCCTGGCCCCCGAAACCAGACTGCCGTACATCATCGAGGATCTGCAGGATGCCTTCCTCTGGGTCCGCTCCGAAGGGCCGGGCCTCTTCAATGCCGATCCGGATCGGCTGTCCGCGGTTGGCCATTCCGCAGGAGGTTACCTGACCCTGATGTCCGGCTGCTGCGTCGATCCGCCTCCCAAAGCCCTGGTCTCCTTCTACGGCTACGGCGATATCGTCGCCGACTGGTACAGCAAACCCGATCCCCTCTACTGCCGCCATCCGGCCGTGTCCGAAGAAGAGTCCGGACGCCTGGTCAAAGGCCCGGTCATCTCCGAGCCCTACGAGGGCCGCGGCAAGGATCAGTGTTACCTTTACTGCCGCCAGAACGGTCTCTGGCCGCTGGAAGTGAGCGGCGTAGATCCCAAAGAAGACCCCGAGTTCTTCACCCCCTACTGTCCCGCCCACAGCGCAACATCCGACTATCCCCCCACTCTGCTGCTGCACGGCACCGAAGATACCGATGTGCCCTACAGCCAGTCCGTACAGATGGCCGAAACGCTCTCCAGTCTCGCCGTCGAACACCGCCTGATCACCATCGACGGTGGTGGCCACGGCTTCGACGGCGACATGGATTCTTCCAAAGTCGAAGAAGCATTTGCATCCGTTCTCACATTCCTCAACCAGCACCTCGGCGACTGAGAGATCATCATGAGCAAGCCCAACATCCTCTTCATGCACTCGCACAACACCGGCCAGTTCGTTCAGCCCTACGGTCACGCCGTTCCCACCCCCAACCTGCAGAAGCTGGCTGAGGAAGGCGTCCTCTTCCGTCGCGCCTTTGCCGCCGCGCCCACCTGTTCCCCCAGCCGCGCCGCCTTCCTGACCGGCATGTACCCGCACACCTGCGGCATGCTCGGCCTGGCCCACCGCGGTTTCGCCATGCCCGACTACGCCCCGCACCTGGCCAACTTCCTGAAACCGCACGGCTACCAGACCGTCCTCGCCGGCGTCGAACACACCGCGCCCGACACCGAAGAAATCGGCTACGACCGAATCCTCTCCACCGACGACACCAACTACCCGGGGCAACCCGATTTCCCCGGCGCGGCAGAAGCGGTCGTCCGTTTTCTCGACGATCCGCCGGATGCGCCGTTCTTCATCAACCTCGGTCTCAACGAGACCCACCGCTCTTTTCCCAAAGCCGATCCGAAAAACCACCCGGCCGAGGACCCGCGCTATTCCCTGCCCCCCTCGCCGCTGCCCGACACTCCCGAGACCCGTGCAGATGCCGCCGACTTCAAAGCCGCCGCCCGCATCATGGATGACAGCTACGGCGCCGTACTCGCCGCCCTGGAGCGCAACGGCCTGGCCGAAAACACGCTGGTCTGCTGCTTCACAGACCACGGCCTCCAGTTCCCGCGCAACATGTGCAATCTCACCGATCAGGGAATCGCCGTATACCTGGTCATCCGCGGCCCCGGCTTCACCAGCGGCGCCGTAATCGACTCCCTGGTAAGCCTGATCGACCTGGCCCCCACCGTCTGCAACGTCGCGGAAATCGATATTCCCGCCCAGGTCCAGGGCTCCTCCCTCCTCCCGCTCGTTTCGGGGAAAACCGCAAACCTCCGCGACGAACTCTTCGCCGAGATCAACTACCACGCCGCGTACGAACCGACGCGCTGCGTGCGCACTGACCGCTACAAATACATCCGTCGCTACGATCAAAGAGATCGTCTGGTCCTGCCCAACGCCGACGACACCCCGTCCAAACAATTCCTCCTGGACCACGACTGGCGCGATCAACCCCGCTCCCAGGAGATGCTCTACGACCTGATCTACGACCCCCACGAAGCCGCCAATCTGGCCGAACATCCCGAAATGGCCGACGTTCTGAACGATTTCCGCAGTCGCCTGGATACCTGGATGCGCAAAACGGACGATCCCCTGCTGCCCGACGGCACCGTGGCCGCACCCTCCGGCAGCCGGGTCAACGATGCCGACGGCCTCTCACCGCGCGAGCAACCGCAGATCACCCCGTAACCCCACCTGCAAAACAGAGTTGCCTATTGCGCAGATTTTTTTTACAATGACACGTAATTCTTTGCAGGGGAGTGATATCCACTATCTGTCAACCCACACGCGGAGGTCCGAAACATGGAACACGACTACACCTTCGAAGAACTCAAGAGTGCGAGTGTGGCACGGCTGCGGGAGATCGCCGAAGGCATCGAACACGAAGCCGTCCAGGGCTATACCCAGCTGAATAAGGACCACCTGCTTCAGGCCCTTTGCTCCGCGCTCAATATCGAAATGCACGCCCACCACGAAGTGGTCGGCATCGATAAGGCGTCCATCAAAGCCCAGATCAAGACGCTCAAGGGAGAACGCGACACCGCTCTGGAGGCCAAAGACAGCGCCCGACTCAAACAGATCCGGCGCAAGATGCACCGCCTCAAGCGCAATCTGCACAAAGCCACGGTCTGACGCTCCTCTCACGCGCCTCTTCTGCGTCCGTTGGAAAGTCGCAGAAGGGGCATATTTTTCCGATTTATGAAGAAGGAGCAACCCCTTGTACAGCCGTCAGAACCTGCTGCGCGCCGCCCGTTTCGAGCATCCCGAAATCATCCCCATGCGCTTCGGGATCACCCCCTCCTGCTGGAATCACTACCCGCAGGACGCCCTCAAGGAATTGATGGCCGCCCATCCCCTGCTCTTCCCCGATTTCCAGCCCTCTTCCGAGCCGATCGTACCCCGCTATGCTCCCTGGCGCCGGGCCGGAAAGCCCTATGTCGACAGTTGGGGCTGCGTCTGGGAGACGAACGAGGACGGCTTCACCGGTGCCGTCAAACTGCCCTCTCTACCCGATTGGGAAGCGCTCGACGCCTTCACCCCTCCCGACCCCGAGCACCAAAACGGCTGGGGAAGCGTGGATTGGGATGCTATTGCAAAGAGCATGGATGGAGATCATCTCAAATCCGGCGCCCTGCGCCACGGCCACACCTTTTTGACGCTCTCCTACATGCGCGGCTACGAAAACCTGATCCTCGATATGGCAGACGACAACCCTCGTTTCCATCGCCTTCTCGGCATGGTCGAAGAGTTCAACATGGCCATCGTCGAACGCTACCTTCACCTGGGCGTCGAATGGATGGGCTACCCCGAAGACCTGGGCATGCAGCGCGGCCCCATGCTGTCCCCCAAACAATTCCGTCGGTACATCAAACCGACCTATCAACGACTCGTCGCCCCCGCCCGCGAGGCCGGCTGCGTTATCCATATGCACTCGGACGGCGATATCCGCACTCTGGCCGACGACCTGATCGACGTGGGCGTCGAAGTCCTCAATCTGCAGGATCTGGTCAACGGCATCGATTGGATCGCCGCCAATCTGGCCGGCAGGATATGCATCGACCTGGACATCGACAGGCAGAACATCACCCGCTTCGGTTCCCCCGCCCAAATTGACGCCATGATCCGCGAAGCAGTGGAAAAACTCGGCAGCCCCGAAGGCGGCCTGATGATGTGCCACGGATTTCTGCCTGGCGTGCCCCTCGAAAACGCCGAGGCTCTGATGACCGCCATGGAACGCTACGCCGATTACTATTCCTGATCGGAGCACCTCTCCTGCCTCCTCCGCCGAATTTCCTCCTCTCGTCCGGTGTCGAAAAGCATTTGCGCTCTATATCCCTATTTCTATAAATTTCATCTGTTTGGAATTCACTTTCAGCACAGCGAGAGAAACCGTCATGTCGAGCCGCCTGAGGTCCGTTATCCTCCTGCTTGTCGCCTCGATGCTGCCGATCGGCTGTAGCCTGGTCCAGGAGGCCACTGATCCCTTTGCAGCGACCGGCGTCGGCGGGGGAGGAATCATCTCCTTCGCCTCCATGCGCGATGGCGACTACGAGATCTATCTCATGGAAGCCGATGGTGCCAATCTGACCAGGTTGACCGACCATCCAGCCCTGGACGTCAGCCCGACCTGGTCCCCCGATGGTTCCCAAATCGCCTTTTCCACCCAGCGGGCAGATCTCTTCAGCCGCGAAATCTTCGTTATGGACGTGACCGGTGCCAACCTGGTCAACATCAGCCGCTTCCCGGTCAGCGAGAACAACCCCTGCTGGTCGCCCGACGGTTCCAGGATCGCCTTCGATTCCATGCGCGACGGCAACAATGAAGTCTACGTCATGGATGCCGACGGCTCCAACCAGATCCGCCTGACCAACAGTCCCGGTTTCGACTCGCGCCCTTCCTGGTCGCCCGACGGTCAAAAAATTATCTTCGAGTCGGGCCGCACCGTTTTTTTTCACGAATCGCAGGAGGCGGACAGCGCCGAAGTGGCTATGCTCATCGAGCAGGCCATAGCCGCCGCACTCGGCCGCACCAACTTCGCCTTCAAGCACCAGATCTACGTCATGGACGCCGACGGCTCCAACCTGATCCGCCTGACCAACAATCCCTATATGGACACCCATCCCGCCTGGTCGCCCGACGGTTCCAGAATCGCCTTCGTCTCCGACCGCAGCGGCGATGAAGATATCTATATCATGGCTCCCGACGGCTCCGCATTGGTCAACCTGACCAACAACCGGTTCTCCGATACCAGTCCGGCCTGGTCGCCCGATGGCCGCAGAGTCGCCTTCGTCTCCGACCGCCACGGGCACCCGGATATCTTCGTCATGAGCGCCGACGGCTCCAACCCGACCAACCTCACCCAGAGCAATCGCGACGATATGTATCCCGCCTGGATGCCCGGCAACGCCTACAACACCCAGGATCGCTGCCTGCTCTGCCCGGGACCGGGAGGTCCTCAACTCGGCTTCTGAACCGGTTCAATTCGCAGTTCAATCCCCGGTGAGCACCGCCCCGCATTGACCAACCTCTGCAGCAACTTGAATCTCAGAAAGTCGGAGCCCCGCTGATTTCCTCTTAAAAAGAACGCCGACAGCGCTCCACGAGCGCAAAAAGACCCAATTACCAATGTCAGGGAGGATGAAGTAGATGAAGGCTGTTTTGATGGAATCTTTTGGAGGACCGCTGACCGTTACTGAAGTGAAAGATCCCACTCCTGCGCCGGACGGCGTCGTCATCGAAGTAAAGGCCAACGGCATCTGCCGCAGCGACTGGCACGCCTGGATGGGTCACGATCCGGACGTCCGTCTACCCCACGTCCCCGGCCACGAACTGGCCGGCATCGTCGTCGAAATCGGCAGTTCCGTTACCCGCTGGAAGATCGGCGACCGCGTCACGGTCCCCTTCTGTAGCGGCTGCGGCGTCTGTCCCGAATGCCAATCCGGCAACCAGCAGGTTTGTCCCGACCAATTTCAGCCCGGCTTTTCCGCCTGGGGTTCCTTCGCCCGCTACGTGGCCCTTCCCTACGCCGACGGCAACCTGGTCCGCCTGCCCGACGAACTCGGCTTTGTCGAGGCCGCCTCCCTCGGCTGCCGCTTCATGACCTCGTTCCGCGGCGTCATCGACCAGGGTCGGGTGCGCGGCGGGGACTGGGTCGCCGTGCACGGCTGCGGTGGCGTCGGCCTGTCCGCCGTGATGATCGCCGCCGCCGTCGGCGCCCGCGTCGTCGGCATCGACATCGACCTCGCCAAGCTGGAACTGGCCAAAAACCTGAGCGCCCAGGCCGTAGTCGACGCCAGCGCCTGTGCAGATCCGGTCCCCGCTATCCTCGACATCACCGGTGGCGGCGCCATGGTATCCATCGACGCCCTGGGCCATCCAACCACCAGCCGCAACTCCATCCGCTGTCTGCGCCGGCGGGGCCGACACGTGCAAATTGGCCTGACGTTGGGAGATCAGAAGGACGTATCGATTCCCATGAACGAGGTGATCGCCAGGGAGTTGGAGATTCTCGGCAGTCACGGCATGCAGGCGTTCCGCTACGACGCCATGCTCGCCATGATCACCTCCGGCATCCTCGCTCCCGAACGCCTGATCGGCAAAACCGTCCCCCTCGAAGAAGCTCCCGCCGAGCTGGAAGCCATGGGTCACTTCGCCCAGCAAGGAGTCACCGTCATCGACCGTTTCTGAACAACGGCCGGGTGATCGGAGAAAGAGAGTTGCAATCCGGAAGGCCTGATCTACCTCCGCTTTCGCACGCGCTTTCTCCGATCACCCGTTCTCTTTCTCCCGATTGAATTCGCGATACACTTCCAGCATGTACTCGTAATTCTCCAGGGGCATTCCGGGAAAAATCGTATTCGAGGTGCCGAAGATGTAGCCACCTCCCGGTGCGCCGTTCTCCAGGCAATACAGAGCGGATTCCCGAATAGCCTCCCGCGGTCCATCCTGCAACAGACTGCACTGCACGTTCCCCATTAGCGCCATCCGCCCATAACAGCGCTCCTTCACCTCGGCGATATCCATCCCGGCCATCGGATCGACAGACTGGAAACAGGCCGCTCCCAGCGACAGATAATCTTCCAGCACCGGCATGATGTTGCCGTCGGTGTGCACAAACGGTATCGCCCCTCTGTCCCGCACGTAGCGCACCTCGCGCTCCAGATACGGCGTGATGAACTCCCCGAACTGCGCCGGCGAGATAAACGGTCCGCCGTTGAAGGCGACGTCGTTGACGATGTGGATGAAATCGGCCCCCGCGTCGATCAGTTCGTCGAATTTCCGCAGCGCCCGCTCCTCCTTCTCTTTGGCTGCCGCGTGGATCCGCTCGGGGTGCTCGACCAGATCCGCGGCAAACTGCATCCAGTCTGCCATGTGCTCGATAGACCATATCGTATCCCCCACGATGCTGCCGATCAGGATGCGTTCCCCAAACAGTTTTTTCGCCGCCGCCACCCCATCCGGATCGCTCCACGGCCAGTACACGGCCAGCGCATCCCACCCGTACCGTTCGACGATAGAGGCGTAGATCTCCATGCACTGGTCGACCATCCGCTCCTTCTCATCCACCGCGCACCGACCCCATTCATTCCTGTCCGGAAACTGCAGCCCGAACGCCTCCTGCTCCAGCTCGAACATGATCTCAAAGTGGGGCGGCCGATCCGGCTCCTCGAACCGGAGGGTCTTCAGCATGCGCTCCTTGCCGGTCATGGCGACATCTCCTTCGATCTCAATTCCAGGACTCGAAATCCGCTGCTTATTCAACACTCCCCGCTCGAGTATGTCAAGCAATTCGCAAGCCCGTTTCCCGCCCCCTTTTGATACCCCTTGCGCCCTCCCCTCGATATTCCCTATCTATCTGATGAGAATAGACGGCAATTCCCAGAACCAAATCCTCGTCCAGAAATTAACTCGATCATTTCTTTATACCCCGAAGAGCCAATCGATACTCTGAAATCATCGACTTATTTATGGACTTGGCAAACGCGGAGAAAACCGGATGAAGATCATCGCAATCAAACCCATTCTGGCGGAGTCCTTCCTCTTCGTGCGCGTCGATACCGACGAAGGGCTGATCGGCTACGGCGAAGCCGGCCTGTGGGCGCACCACGGCGTCGTCTGTGAGGCGGTGCGCGAGCTGAGCGAATACTACGTCGGCAAGAACCCTCTGCTCATAGAGCACCACTACCAGGTAGTCTCCCGCAATACGCACTTCGCCGGAGCGGTTCTCAGCGCCGCCATGAGTGCCATCGACGTCGCCCTGTGGGACATCATGGGCAAATCGGTCAACCTGCCGGTCTACCAGCTTCTCGGCGGTAAGTGTCGGGAAAAAATCAAACTATTCGAGAATATCGGAGGCAATACCGTCGAAGAACGGGCCGAAAGTGCCCGCCAGCGCGTCGAACAGGGCTTCCTCTCCCTCAGGATGATCCCCTTCTTCTCCGGCTTCGAGGAACAGACCCCGACCCGGGTCATCACATCGGCAGTCGACATGGTGCGGGCGGTGCGCGAGGCAATCGGCGACGGCATCGATCTGGGCCTCGAAATCCACCGCAATCTGCGCCCCGAAGAGGCGATCGTCCTGGCGCGCGAACTGGAACCCTTCAAGATCCTCTACTACGAAGACCCCCTGGCCCCGGAGAGCGTCGAGGCGATCGACTACATCGCCAAACACATAAATATCCCCATCGCCACCGGCGAGCGCTTCTCCAGCATGTACCAGTTCAAGGATCTGGTCGATAGGAAGGTGGTGAGTCTGATTCGCCCCGACGTCTCGCTGGCGGGCGGCTACACCCAGGTTAAGAAGATCGCCGGTATGGCCGAGGCCGCCTTCGTCGGCATCTTCCCGCACCTGATGGGCAGCCCGGTGAACAATGCCGTCTTCGCTCAGTTGGCCGCCGCCATTCCCAACTACGTGCTCATGGAGCACAACGTCCCCGATCCCGCCTGGAACGGCCTCGTAGACGAACCGCTGAAAGTGGAAAACGGCTACCGCATACTCTCCGACAGACCGGGTATTGGCATCGAACTCGACGAAGAAGCCCTGGACAAATTCCCCTTCAAGCCACGCACCATCGGAGGAGCCTTCCACGCGGACGGATCCGTGGCGCACTGATCCCCGGACGGGATATCGCCACCGGTCTCCGCAGATTGTCAGACTGCGGAAGATCCATGCTCTCAACCAACTCAACCAAACGGTTTGAGTCGGCAACGACGCGCTGTGCCTTTTGAACAACATGCCGGTATTATAGTAGCGGCCCACGATACTCATCTTCCGGTCCTGTAGAGGCGCCGTCTGGATTCCAATCATAGTACAGATTTGCTCCACTTCGAGCTATTTTGCACAGCACGATCTGGTCATCGGGAAATGCCGATGAAAGAGGGTCGGATAACCCGACTTCCGGCCCGAATCGATCTCGCCAGCGAAAGAACAGAAAATGCCAAAGGAACGCATCTGGGAACGGGTTTGAGTAACCGCAATTTTATGGGGGCGACGGGACAGATTGAGATGGGAGAAGCCGCTCCCTCGGTAATTATTTTCGAGAGTAGGAGAGCGGGTTATCCCGCTCCCCCCTCGCAGAACCGGACTTGGACCTTTCGCCCATCCGGCTCCCCGTCTGAGTCTTTCACGTTGGCCGGAATGCGACGCCATACAAACGGTGGACCAGGCGGGGCTCCGGTAGCTTCCGAGCCGCTAACAACCGGACGTATTTCTCCCACGTCAGGGAGCGTTTCTGACTCCTCCGGTTCAGCCACTTGAAAAGCACCCGTCGCATCAGCCACCAGTAGCGCACAATCCCGCGCGAATTACCACTCACCCCATAATATTGCAGGTGACCGCGCAGATGGCGCACCACGTAATCCACCATGGCGTTTGTCCCGTGGATCCGCAGAACCTTCAGTCGCTGTTTCACTTCCTTGAGTTTCCGCTTCATTCGTTCCCGCTCCGTCTGTCGGCACAGAATCAGTCGACCGCGACGGCTACGTCCGATGTAGTGGGTAAACCCCAGGAAGTTAAACGTGCGCGGCGAGGAAACAGAGGATGCCTTTGACCGACCACGCGCCATCCCGAAGGGAAGCATCTGCGTCTTCGACGGTTCGATTTCCAGACAGAACTTTGCCAATCGCTTCGGCAACTCCTCCAGAAACCATCGGGCATCCTCCTCACGCTCGAATAAGGCCACGAAATCGTCACAGTAACGCACGAAGTAGGCCCTACCTCGGCAGCGCTTGACCAGCCAACGCTCGAACCAAAGGTCCAGCACGTAGTGGAGATAGACGTTACTCAGCACCGGCGAGACCAGACCTCCTTGCGGAGTACCTTCCTCGCTGGTCTGAACCACGCCGTCCTCCAGCACGCCACCTCAAAGGAAGCGCTGCAGGATACGCACGAATCGTCGATCGGTAATCCGGTGCTCCAAAAAACGCTGCATCCACCGGTGATCCACGTGGGTAAAGAAACCTTTGATATCGGCCTCTACCACGTAGTGGGTGCGATGCTGCATGATGATCTCGTCTACCCGACGAAGGGCATCATGCGCGCTTCGACCCGGTCGAAAACCGAACGAGCAGTCACAAAACTCCGGTTCCCAAATTGCCTGGAGTATCTGACTGAGTCGATCCTGTACGATCCGATCCTCGAAGGCGGGAATCCCCAGAGGTCGACGTCCGCCGTGTGCTTTGGGGATGTAGACCCGTCGTACCGGTTGGGGATGATACCCCAGCCGACGCAGACGCGCGGATAGATCCGCGATCCGATCCGCTAACCCCACGGCATAGTCGACCTTCTTCATCCCGTCCACTCCCGCCGCCTTGTTTCCTGCCAGACGGCGGAAGCTGTCAAGCAAACCCTCCGGACGGAAGACCATCCCCATCAGGGAATTGAATTCTATCTTCGGGTGGGCTCGTGCCAACGGTGTGAATGATTCCAGATCAGGGGTCATGTGAATCTCCAGCTCGGTGTCTGGCACATGCGTCTCCAGAACCATGTCTCAAACGGCGATCCCTTCGCTCCACCGGCATTACCCGGCATCACCGCTACTATGGATCGCTCGGACTTCCACGCACCGATCCCTTCCTTCTCGCGGATTAGGCTTGTCAGAAGGCGCCTTCCTCCGTGAAGGCCGGCCGTGGATCTCCCCCGTTACCCCCTGCTCCTGATCTCGGACTCGAAATGCGCTTAGACCCCGGGGTGGCGACGACACCTCGCCGTAACGGTGCCGTCGCTGTTGCCTGCGCGCGTTTGTAGACGATCGGCCTATCCGACTATGTACTCTTTCGGGGCTCATTTCGCTTCAAGGTCGGCTCCACCCGTTACCTTTATTCCTCGTCCGGTTTCCTGCCTACGCATCAACCCATACATTGCTGCATGAGCTGCAAGGCTGGATACGGTGCCCGTGGTTAGCGGTTACACCGGTGGGTATCCCACCCACTGGAACTGGCGGCATGGCAGGGCCGCATCACAAACGAGTACGCCGTCTTTCGCTACTATCGGGCCTTTATGGAAAACCGAACGTTGGCTGAATTGATACTCGGTCACGTTGAATTTCCTGGAGTACCGAACGCCTCTACGTTCAGTTTCTCGGGGTACCGAACGTTAGAGTAGTCTTGACGCAAATGACAAAAACGAGTTTTGGTGCCTTCCTCGCTGGTGGGGATGACGTAGCGGATCTCGACTTGGTCGTCGTTGACCAGGACGCGATCGATGAGCAACTCTACCAGTTGCCTCTTCTGGGCAAAGGTCGCCTGATCTAATCCTTTCTCAATCTGACGACAGAAAACTTCGATCGAAGTGGCGATATCGGCCAGCTCTCTCTGCTGGTTCGTTTGCGCATCCAACTGACGCTGCTGCTGTTGCAAGGCCATCTTCTTTTGGTGGATCTCCGCTCGTTTGCGCTCGAATTCAGCACGCTCGATGACTTCCCCCAGATAGACCTCCAGCAGACGCGCTTCCTGCCGACTCAGATGCGCCAGCGATTGCTGTAGGGTTTTCCGTTGGGCCTGCAGCGATTGGGGAAGCCACCGTCCGCTCTGGGCTCGTTGCAGCGCCCGGATGGTGTTTTCCGGATGGCGGATCACTGCGCACAGATCCTGCCATACCAATTCATCCAGCTTCTTCGTCGGTGCATTATGCCGGGTCGGACAGCGTAGACCCCGAGCTTTCAGGCGGGTATCGCCCTTGGTGTTACACAGGTAGTAACTGTATCGTCCCCCTTTGGCGCTACGTCCCCCGCAGCTACGTCCACACCCGCCACAGCTGATCAGCGTCCGGAGCAGATATTCGTGTCGGGTATTGTTGCGCGAAGCGCGCTGGCGATTCAACGTCAACCGCGCTTGCGCCTGGGTAAACTGCTCCGCACTGATGATGGCCGGCACCGGGATGGGCATCCATTCTTCGGGCGGGTTGGATTGAGAGGTGACCCCTGGTCCGATCGGCAGCAAGGCCGCACTCCGCTGCGTCGCGGCTACGTTGTGACGACGATTGTAGTAGGCCGTTCCCATATAAGCCGGATTGAGCAGGATATTGTAGAGCGTACCGCCATGCCAATAGGTGCCCCCCCGGGGCGTAGGTACCCCTTGCTGGAACAACCGTTTGGCCAGTTCATACAGACTGGGACGCTCCTGGGGATCGGTATACCAGGCGAAAATCTGACGGACGATTGCCGCTTCCCCTTCGTCGATGCGCACCCCGGCCGGATCGCCCGGATGCTCCGCATCCAGCAGATACCCATACGGTTTGCGGGACCACGGCAGCAGTTGTCCCGCCTGCATCTTGCGGAGTTTTCCTCGACGCATTCGCTCCCGGATCAACGTCTGCTCATACTCGGCCACCGCACCACGAATCTGCAGCACCAGCTGGTCGTGCGGATCGTCGCTCATCGGACGATCCAGAAACTCCACCCCGCACCCATGCTGCTCTAACTCCTCTAGAAGCACCATCTGATGCACGAAATTGCGTGCTAACCGATCCGGAGCCGTGATCAATACTCGATCGAAAACGGCCAGACGGACCTGATCGCGGAGATGATCCAGACCCGGACGATTCAGGCGACGGCCACTATACCCATCATCCCGGAAGATATGCCCCGCATCCACCGCCCAGCCTTGATCCACCGCATGGGACTGTAACCGCTCGATTTGCTGCTCAATCGTCTGGGCTTGTTGCTGGCGCTGGGTCGATACCCGAGCGTAAAGGGCGACGGCCATGATCTTCCTCCTGTGGGTGAACTTCCTGAGCCCATTGCAGGAGGCACTGGTAGACTTGGTCCCAACGATTCTGACCATCCCGGTAGCAAACTTCCGTCCGCTGAACGCTCCACTGCCGGTGCATCGTATACCTCCTGGTGAAAAGTGCTTTTCTCACCAGGAGGATACATCCACCAACCGGAGGAATCCGACGGACGATCCCGGGTGTCTCAGAAAAGGGAGTATCCAACATAGTGAACAAATGTATATTATATGAACATATGTTCACTGCGCAGTCTACTGAAAACACCCTCGGATACCCCATTTCTGACGCTCCATCAAGATCGATACATCAGCGTCACCAGTCGTGTCATACAGAATTTGTCATTTGTAACAATACCATTAGCGCGATCGTACCGGAAATACACGGGCACGGTTGGGTCGATTTTGGGAGTGTTTGGGCTGCTTTCGCGTGAGAGTTCGCATGAGAAGGAATTCCGCCATTGTTTTCCTGGGGTTTCTCGAAAGAATAAGAGGGTTGGTTCCTTCCCTGGATACCGACCCTCTTCTTTGCATAGATGAGACCTTCTCGAAATTCAGGCAACCACAGCGCGCACCGCCTCTTCGACTTCCCGCGGATCTTTGCCGCTCTGCAAAGCACACACGCCCTCGATCGCCATACGGTGGACTTTCACCACAGCGTCCAGGCGCGTTTTCAGTTGGGTTTCCATACTCTCAAAAATATGGCTGGGATCGATTTCGTCCAGCATCATGTCCAGACCACGGTGCATGAGCTCGCTAATCGCATCGCGCTTTTGCGATAGAGCATCGCGCAACGTCCCCAATACTTCGCCATCCTTAGCACGTATCAATTGGGCCACCTGGACGTAGAGATCGACCAATTGCTCCAGAGGTATTTCCGCCATCGGAGTCTGGTGTACCTGCGCCGCCAATTCCGCAGCTGTGACTTCGGCGCTCTCTTCTCCCCAGTCCGGCGATGGCTCTGAGACGAATATCGCTAATTTGTGGTGCATGATCGCCGGATGGTCGCCTTCGAGCAATTCCATAGTCCCTTCTATGACGATTTTACCGCGCGTTCTCTGGCGCTGGAGGATGGTGTAGTCGAGGCGAGTCTCCATTATACCGCGTAAGAGCCCCGCATCGCAGCCGTCTATCGCCAATTGCAGCGCCTCATACAAAAAGCGATCGACCATCGAATCGGCGTAGTCGTTGAGCGAGAGAATACCGTTGCTCTGCGCCTGCTCCGCCAGCCTCCTCCACAGATTCGCCAGATCGGTGGCGTTGAGCTGGTCGAGTGGACGCGAGGCGATTCCCTCCAAATCCCCAGGCGCTTTGAACGGGTCGACTTTTCTCTCCCCGTCCTGGCGCTTCTGGCCCTCGGGCCACCGGATTATCCCCTCCCTCACACAGAGGACCGTCTGCTGCAAAATCCGTCGGCGTGCATCTTCAATCTCCTCGGCTGTGACTTGCGACACTTCCATATCCGCGCGCTTAAAACTGGCCACCCGCGCCGATACATTGCTGAGAAATTTCTCCTGCACTGCCGTGTTGGCACTCACCAGCGCGACGGTCATATCTTTCTGGTCAATTTCGCGCATCAACGCCTGTGCCTCCCGGTCGTTCAGGTTGGCGAGCATATCGAAATCTACTTCGACCACAGCGCGGAGCATCTCCCAGTGTTTAAAGCCGTACTCGCAGGCGATGACGTGCTGCGCCTCCTGTAAGCTGAATTCACCAGCGCCGATCTCGGCCTCGCTGGCAGAGGCGCAGCGCGGCAGAAACTCGCGGATGCGCGCGTAGGCCCGGTTATCGCCCTCGCGGTGGGCTTTGCGCAGATCTTTGGCCTGATGCTTGAGTTGCAGAAGGTCTGGACGGGGGGGTAGTGGTCTTGGCATGGCGCACAACTCCTCTCGCATAGCGCCCGAGGTCCGCTCTCAAACGGGCTTAAAAGAAGTTGTCTATGTAGAAAATCGAGAGGTGAAGGTAGACTCGGTCTTTTCCGCGGACTGGCGGCTCCCTTCGCGAGCACTTGATGTAAATATATCCTGCTGGAAGGGAAAATCAAAGCAAAAATCTTCCACGAAATCTCTGATGCGTCTCACTTTTCGCGGAAGCACTCACCCCCTACTCTCCCCCAGCGCGATCGTACCGGAAAGACACGGGCACTTTTGACCTAATTTTCGCCGTGTTTCAAAGAGAACCCCCGCCAGATCGCTCCAGCGGGGATGGTCAGGTAGCGGTTGGGCACGACACCTATTCTTGAGGCATCAGCGGGGACGAATGCAAGTGGACGACCTTCCACTTGCCACTTTGCTTGACCCACACGAGGGTGTTCCGACGCGTCGTGGTTTCTGAAGTGCCGTCTGGTTCGGTGACGGTGAGTTCTGAATAGCTGGTCATAATGGCGGTATTGCCATAGACCTTTACCTCGGCGTGGCGGGGCGGGGAAATGAGAACTTTCCCACCCGACTCAAAAAACTGCTGCTTCAAGGCCGCCCAAGGCCAGGCCCCACTCAGCAGATTGCCGTCCTCTGAGAACCGGGTCAATTCAGGCGCATAATACTTTTGGATGGCTTCCACATCACCTGCGTTCCACGCCGCAATGGCGCTATCCCTTGCTGCCATGATGTCTTCTTTATCACCGGCCTGAGCCAGGCCGGTAGACAGCACTAACGCCAATACGGTAAAAAAGAATAGGCCCTTACGCATGGGTAGATTCTCCTGATGATAGGGTGATGGATAGATGATGTGTTGGCATTACGGTTTGCACCATAAGCATTTCCTCCTGGAAAACGAAAAGCCGCACCACCATCCTTCGGCAGTGCGGCTATCTTTAGATGATCGGCTGTCCCGCTCCCCCCTGAGTATCCCACCCTCAGTCGGTCAGATGAGGACCCGTACCTTTGCGTCTCGGTCTTTCGATCCGATTTGCCCTTGTCTGGCTGTTCGGTTTGCCATCAAGGTACGGTATTAGGGATTCATATCCAAGAAAAATCCAATTGTGTATTTTGACATCAGAACGATCGCTGCTCAATCACACGAGCCCACCAAATACAGGAACCCCGCCAGAGGAGTGGCTGGCGTGGGAGGAGTGGGGGTACACTGTCTGTTCTGGATTCGTATTTCACACGGGCACGGTTTGGTCGGTTGGGAGCCGATTTCAAAGAGAAACCTGCCAACGCTCCGGGGATCCACGATATCGCTTGGACAGCTATTCTGGCCGTCTGCTCAAGCCCGTGGTTATGCCGTCGCTTTGGGTTAATTCGAGGGCGTTGTGTTGTCCGAAGCGAGTTCGTCGCAGTAGGAGAAGAGCCGCTGTGAGAATCCCTGTATGCTTGCTGCCCGAATGCTGCAATCCCCCAATGTTTCCAGGCCCATATCAGCCAGCAATCGCTCGTATGGTCTGCGGAAGCCCGACCTTTCACCCGCAGGTGCGTCTGCCTCCAGCACCTCCACCGACCCCGAGTGGCTCATCAGAATCCATGGCATGGCCTCGCGCCAATACCCATCATCGATGAACTCCCTGGCTCCCTGCACGAGATAGGGAGCAACATGAGGACGGATCTTGGCTCCGAAGATATGAGGGGTGCGATACACCTCTGTAGCACGGACAAAAGCTCGCGCGCTTTCTTCCAGGTAGGTACCAACCGAAGACCGAGCAAAGTTGGATACTCCTAAAACTCCCAGGATCTCCTCGCACAGATCCGAACGACCCCGGGGAGACAGTAGACGACGCATCTGGACCAGACTTTTCCGATGGGTTGGCGGCTCCAGACTCGCGGCAGCCACAACGCCTCCCAGGTGCATGATTCCGAATGCTAGTGACATACCGGCTCCAGCCATGGTTTCCGCGTTCTCCATCTGGGGAATCACCTGGAGAGCTAGCTCCTTTGCCGTTTCGCACCTTGCCAGGACCCATTTACATCGCGGATAGGCTCCACGTACTCTGTCCTGTATCTGAACCAGAACGCTCGTTGGGTCTGCCAGAATCCTGGCGGCCACAAGGTTGGGTGCCAAGTCCAAGCTCGACAGTACAGACTCTGTTTTCTGCAGAAGCTCCAACGACCGGTAGCTGCAGTCGATAAATAAGCCATTGTGCAAAGGGGCATCATTGTGGCTCGGAGTTTCACCTTTGAGAACCACACAGACGTCAACATCCCGGTAACTTGGAAACGATTCCTCTGGAGCCATTGTATTGATTCCACCTGCCAGGTATGCCCCGGTGAATCCCTGCATTTGAGCGGGTGATTGCTGGACCCACTCCTTCACACTGGCTATGACTTCCGATACGTTCATAATGCCTCCGATCATCTCAGATGATTAGCATCATGGTGTTCATCCAGCATTTACGGTCTGTTTCTTTCTTCGATCGACTCTCCCTCAACCCATCCCCTCACCTCACCCTCCCCGTGCACGAGCGCTGGCTGGAACGCGGTCTTCGGCCGCCCATACGACTACGGTCTATTCGCTCCCAAGATACGAAATCCAAGATCCGTCAACCAGAAACAACGAAGGCTCCCCCGAAAGGGAGCCGGCATGCAAAATCCGTGTTTAAACCGTCGATCGTATTGAAAGGTGTTTTCGCTCTTGCTCGATGACGATCTCGGGAGATCCTATGTCGAGGAAGCGGTAGAGCCTAAAATCGATCGAGTTTCTTCATCTCCCGAACTCAAACCGTAATGCTAACATCCCTCCCTCTTGCGGTGAGATGCCTATATGGAGAGGAAGTGATAAGCTTTCCCATTCGGTAACAGAAATCCCGATTATTGCTCCTATGGGTGCTCCATAATAATCAACGATCATTGCTATGGAAGCGACCACACTTGAGGGCGATATAAAGCCCCCCTCGCCTGAGTAATTGTCGGTATATTTTCTCCCTATGCGCCCTAAAGCAAAACCACCTAATCCGCTCAAGGTTGCAACTTTCACCCTTTTGCCAAACCCCGCGGACTTTTCCAGTCTTGATATATGAGCTTGGGGAATATGTATCCTTTCCCCTATACTGCGGTCCAAAACGAGAGCGTCGGCAGTTATCTTTGTGAGTCTTCCTTCTACCCATGAACTATCAGGATGCGTTTTTAGCCGTATTCGTTTCCCTGGAAGAATAGATGATGGATCTTTCGCGGAAAGATCTGTCGAAAAGATCAAAAAAAGTAAAAGAAGCAGTTTCCATCCCATAGCATCTTCTCTGTTTCTCACCGACTGTAGGTTTCCCCTCACTCCCCCCTCCCTCATCCCCCACCCTCCCCCAGCGCGATCGTAGCGGAAATACACGGGCACGGTTTGGTCGGTTGGGGGAACCGATTACAATGAAAACCCCGTCAGAGGAGTGATCTGTCTGTCTGGCGGGGGTGAGTGGGTATTCTAACGATAGCTCCGATCAGGTGGAAGATGATGAACTTGTTTGACGTGCTGTTTCAGGTATCTCGCCGATCTTCGGATACTCTTGTCCCGTCACCCGCCAGTCTCCCGTGGGATTGACGCGCGTTGCGCTGACAATCTTTCCTGAATCGTCCTGTGTGAAGATCATCTCGAAGGGCCATGAGCCGAGATAGAAGACATTCTCCTCCTTGGGGACGAGTCTGTCAGTTGGCCAGAACCATCCATAGTCGTGCACCATCAACTCGCCATCCTCCAGACAGATGCTGAACTCAATGTCTTCCTCATCGCGTCTGTACGTGTAGATCCCCTCAAATCTGGCCAGATAATCCTGCCTCGAAGGGGAGTCACCGAGGTGTAGTGGAAGAGACAGGAACTCGCCGATCTGATGATAGTAGCTACGCCAATCCCGTTCCGTATTGTTGATAGCGAGCTTGGGGATATCTAGTTCTTCAAAGAGCTGTTCCATGATCGACCTGAGGTCGACCCAGAATTGCACGAGGCCATCGAAACCTTGTAAACCCAGTCGCCTTCCGTAAGTCGACTTTTCATTCCGCTCGATATAGGCCTGCTCGATGCCAGGTCCTCGCTGATTACAGATTCTGCGCATCGTGGCCGTGTAATCCGGTTGGAACAAGTAGATCAGATTTGGGTTGAGAGGCTGGCAGACTTTTGCGATTCCGTGGATGTAATCTAGGATCAGTGGCCGATCGAGATCGTTCATCAGGAAGGGAAAAATAGCATCCTGGAAGAACCGGCTCTCGATGATGGCGATCTCATCCGACTCCATTGCCGCCGAGGTGAAGGCCTTCCACCTATCCAGTGCCGCCTGTGAGTACTCTTCTGGTGAACCAAAATCGCGAAGCCCCTTCGTGGGTGCAACTGGATGCGGCTCTTCCTCTTCGTAGTACCAGCGACTCTTTCTACCGTTCCGCTGCAATTGGTCGCAGATGAATTGCGACGTCGAAGATTTCCCTGACCCTGGCAGACCATCCACAATAATGAGTTTGGTATTCAAGGTATCCCTCTCTTGGTATTGGCTGAAACGCGGTCTTCGACCGCCCATACGACTACCGTCTGGTCGCGTGGGTGGGAGTGGGTTGGGAGTGGGAACGGTAATTCAACTCGTCGTACCCATGCGTCAAACCTCGGCTGGAACGCGATCTTCGACCGCCCATACGACTACGGTCGGGTCGCGTGGGTTGGGAGTGGGGGGGTGAACTGAAAACCATGTCCACTCAGCCGTCTGGTAAGTGCTCTTCAAGGATATCAGACCATCTGCCATCGTACCGCAGTATTCGGTCCAGCAAATCCGGATGAACGCCTTCCATGATAAGAAGCATCGCCTGGAGAATCAGCGTCGATTCTCGTCCATCCCTACCATTCGACTGAGTTTCTTCATACAGCATCTTGAAGAATTCGGGTTGGTCAGGATGATTTTTAAGCGAGAGTATGCCTTCCCTCCTTACCAAATCAGCGTAACTGACCAAGCGTTTGTGGAGTAATTCCATCTTTTCCTTGATCTCTTTGAAGGCATGGGGACAAGGGTTCGTTTGCACAAATTGCTTGATCTCGTCGGCACATTCCACCGGCGATTTCTCTGACGAATCTATCTCAAAATCATAGATCCCGTGGTTGTGAACGCGGTCAAAATGGAGCCGCGCCATACCGATACTTCGATCTCCACGCTCCTCCGTTCTGCGCTCCAATTCCTCCAGAGAGCAGTGGAGCCCTACGAAGAGAACGGGAAAATCGACCAAGAGATCTACACACTCATATAGTGACCGGTTAAAGATTATATCATCGACGATCAAGTCGTGTCCAGCAGATGAGAGAGCTGCAATGCAGTGATGGAAGGCCGTATCGATTCTCTCTCCCGATACTCTTCTTCGGGCTTCTGAATCATCCAATCCATACCAATCATACAGCATATCGGAATAGATATCTATCGACATGAGCAGGTTGGGTGAATCCAGTATTTCCTGCAATGCTTTGGCTGTAGTTGACTTCCCCGCACTCGCCGGTCCATTCAAGTAGATGATCTGGCCTTTTTCCATCGATTCCCTTGTTGTGATTCAACGGGTAATACTCACCCCTGCTACATCCCTCCAGTTGACCAAAATAATGTGATTCACTCCTTACGAAATTGCTCTATCTTCTCCGGTTCGTTGATCGCCCAATAGAAGAAGTCACCAACTCCCCCGCTTTCTGTACGCAGAACGAGATCTATAACATCAATCTGGTTACCCTCCAGAATCAGCAACATCGCCTTCAGCTGGAAGCGCATCTCTTCCATGCTCTCTTCGGTGAGTGAATGAGATAGAATTCCTTCGAGGAGGTAGCGAAAGAATTCTGGAAGATCGGATCTCTGGGCCAGAGTTTTCATGCCACCGCGTCCTTCAAAGTGCGCCTTTCGAGCTTCTGTTGCGCAGGAGATCATCAGCTCTCGCAGTTGATCTTTATCCATCTTATCCTCCTTCAGTATTGGCTGGAACGCGGTCTTCGACCGCCCATACGACTACGGTCTGTCCTTTCCTTGATGCCCCCAAGATACGAAATCCAAGATCCATCAATCAGATATAGAAATGGCTCCCTCGAAAGGAGGCCAACCTGCAAAACCCGAGTTTAAAACGTCGATCATTCTCAGACGTGTTTTCTCACTCGCTCGATGACGATCTCGCGTGAGATTTCGTTTGAGAAGGAATTTGACGTAGTTGAAGAGCAAATATCTATCAGCTCTTCGTCGATCTTGTAAACGAAGCACTCACCCCCCACCCTCCTCGTGCGCGATCGTACCGGAAAGACACGGGCACGGTTTGGTCGATACGACCAACTGGATTCAAAACTGGAGCAGATGATCGACCACCTCAGAGATCTGACACTGACAGACACCGGACGAGTAAGGATGTGCGCCCGTACGCCGGAACACCTGGCCTCTGGCCTTGTGGAACGCGCCGCGCCTGTCCATGTATTGCGCCCACCAACCGTCGTTTGCCAGGTACTTGGTGACAGGCTCAAAGGACGCGCGCCAAGCCGCTGGGAAGAGCGAGACGAAGGCCTCGTACTGGTTGAGCCAACTGACGCACAGGACACCAGTGACAGCCGGATGGGTCGCGACGGCTTCCTCAATCAATCGTAGGAGGTCGGCCACCAGAGCCGGCCGGTGTTCATGAAAGGGAGAATCCGGTTGGTGGGTATTGTTGAAGTGCAGGCTGATGATACTTGGGTATTCCTCCAGTACATCATATCTCCAGCCTCCGTATGGGTGCTCAGGCTCGGACTCTGCATGTAGTGTGGGAGTCACATATGGTTCTATAAGCGACCAACACGCATCCTCCAGCGGCGCCGTGTCGGGACTGTCGTATGAGGCTATGCGCTCCTCAAGCTCAGCCTTGAGATGCTCCCATTCCGGGATCGGCGGATCCAGCCCGATAGGTCCATCGTCGCCCAACGGCACCGGGTGTCTGCCGTCGTATAGGGTGGTTCTACTGATCACGTCTGCTCGCGTTTCGAGAAGCACACGAATGGGCTGGGGATTGGCACGCTTCGAGAGATACCAGACGTACCAGATCATCAAGCGAAGGACTCGCTCGGTGTAGTCACGATAAGCTTCGAGTGGATCCATTGGTAATGCCATAGGTTTATTTGGTGCCTTGGATGGTATCGGCTGGAACGCGGTCTTCGACCGCCCATACGACTGAAGCTTCCCCCACTCCCCCTACTCTCCCCCAGCGCGTACGCTGCGGAAATACATGGGCACTTTTGACCTCATTTTCGCCGTTTTGTACAGAAATCCCCGCCAGTTTGAGCGATCCGTCTGGCGGGGGGTGGGAGTGGGGGCTGGCCACAATCGGTCAGTCTCGGCAGTCCGATTCGATATCCCTGGCCGTTATCTCGGACTTACCTTCAAATTCGCAAATATCCCATCGGAGCCGTGGCCAACCCATAGGCCAATCCATCCCTTTCCCACCGCGCTGATTCGATCTATAACCAAGGCTGGTTCCGACGCTCTGTCGATGAACACCCGTACTGTCGGTCCGTCTAACTCAAGACGTAGATGAACCCAAGCATCTGGCGCGGGAGGTGATGCTATGGCGGCTTCGTATTGACCGGGGTGTTCAGTACGTAATCGACGCCATTCATGCGATGGGACCAGCACGTATTGCACAGAGTGTGAACGGCTTTCTTCGCTTTCACTTCGGAAGTTGAAAGGACGTAGATATACCGCCTCGTAGTTCTCTGCATTAACACCGTGGAAAGCTATACCCACGAAGCTTCTTCCAGGCTCATTCCTGCCTTTCACGTCTACTTCTATCACCCCATCACCGATCTCGAACGAAGGTAGCCAGGCAACTCCTTGCCCTGCTTTCTCGTTGAGATAGATGCCTTTGTTCTGCCCATCTTCTGCTGTAGTCACTGCGCGGTTGAAAACAGCCCACATCTCTCCTCTGGCAAGTAAAGAGAGGTTGAATGTGGTGTCAGGCGTCGCTTGACCCTCCGCCTGGGAGGAAGCAGAAAGAAGGGCAAGGAGTAGGATCTGTGAGGTAATGGTCTTCATCTGATTGCCTCCTGGTGTATGCATGTACTTTGTCTCGGCGGTCTCATTAATAGCCTTCCAAGCCGCCCTACGAGAGACGCAATCCTGCTGGGTGGCATGGGGGGTGGAGGTGGAAGAAAGTGTTATATCTTCACCGCAAGGACCATTACAGCGATGTGAGGGCCGTATTTGCCCGCTATCTCAATCGTGTGCAGCTCTTTGATATAAAAACCCGTTGCCAATTGATTTCGTATCTCTTCCTCAGAGGAAAAGTATAAGGTCGTATTCATGGGTGTCTGCCTGTACTTTCCCTCGCCTCCAAAATCCGAATCCTGTTCACTGAAGCAGACGGAAAAATAGATTCCGCCTGGTTCCAGCATTTTACGGATGTTGTCGATGTAAATTCCACGCTCTTCTGGGAAAACATGGTGCAGAACCTCCCAATCATACGCAAATTGGAAGACGCCTTCTGGCTCAAAGTCTGGGGAGACCAAATCACCCACCAGGAACTCGCAATCCACCCCTTTCTGTTGTGCTTGGTCTCTGGCAATTTCTATGGCCTTTTCAGAGACATCAATTCCAGTTACTTGAAATCCCTTTGATGCGAGCCATACGGCGTAGTTTCCTACTCCGCATCCTATATCTACGGTGCGACAGGGTGTTACCTTCCCACTTTCGACAACTCTCACGAGGAAGCTTGGTGGATCCTGAATATTCCATGGGATCTTTTCGAGAGGTGCGTTGCCGTAAATCTGATTCATCTGTTCTTTCAGACTCATTGCAGATTCCTCTTGGTATCGGCTGGAACGCGGTCTTCGACCGCCCATACGACTACGGTCTGGTCGCTGTCAGTCAGAAATAGATAGTTCCAGATCCGATTACTCTTGTTCTCCGTATATCGTCGTGTCTGGTCGATACTTCTGCCATGCAAACCACAGCGAGTAGGTAGAGACAAGATTCTCTAACTTTTTACTTTTTAGAGGACCAGCAATCGCTTCAGCGGTCACAGGATGCCAACGTGATGCCGTTTCTTCATCTTGCAGAAACTCATCTTCGGTTAGTGTAAAATGGAGCGTGTGCTCGTCCACTACCCGCGTAAATATCCGAACAGTAGAGTAATCGGCACTGAGGTACACGAGAATGGGTACGCCTTCAAAGGTATCATGAACTAAACGCTGTTGAGCCAGCCGACGTACCAGATAGACCTTGGCCTGGATATGTCCTTCAAATCCTACCACGAGATCGTTCGGTTGTATGGGTCCATCTTCCCCTTTTACGATGTGTTCGAAGTTCTCTGTGGTAAACCGTCGGGAATAGGCCGTAGGCTTGACATATACTGTTGTATTGGGATGTAGCTGTTTCCATTGACCCCATGTAGCCATTGTCGAAGGCAGTTTCTCCAGTTTGTGCCCCTTCATAGGCCCATTAATTGCTTGACCAAACAATTGACTCCAGCGCGAATCCGTCTGCTTGTCATACAGGATCAACGTTCCTTTGTCCACGCCTAAAACACCGAATTCGTACGGTTTTCCTTCGAATGAGCGGGCGTACACGACGCCGCTGTGGTCAATCGGTCACCAACTGGGAGCGATAGGTAAATCGCCGAGGTGATCGTTGACCACCTCGTTGTAGGGACCATTCATATAGTTGACAGGATAAGCTCTCGCGTCGCCATTGATTACGGCCCCCATGATTAAATCATCATCAGCCAGATTGGCCTCTGAGGCAGAGATAATCTTGGGATCTATATTCAGTGGAAACCCGCTCTCGTGGAAACGGGTGAAATCTGTTCGATCGCGTGGAATCGCTCTTTTGTATGGCGTGGTTTGACAACCGAGGTGGAAGTATGCTATGGCGAATACAACTATCACTAAATTTGTCATGTGGTCTCCTGAATCTCCTATGTTCTAAGCGTCGATCGATCTCACAGGTGTTGAAGTTGTTCTACTGAGAGATCTTCCTCGCACTCTTTCTTGATCGTCTCTTCCGTCCGCTCGAAACCGAACATCTCCTCTTCTGAGTTGCCAGCTTCAATGATTCCATCTGAACAGAATACGATACGATCTCCTGGTTCAAGCTGAACTCCTTTGATAGGATAATTGGGTATCCGGACGTATTCCAAGTGGATACTGTTCGACGACATTGCATTCAACTTTTCTCCACCGGTATACCCATTATTTTGACGCCATCATTGGTCTTCATCGATAAGGTTGCTGGCTCAGTAATAAGACACTGTCCTTCTTCAATATTTGCTTTTTCTTGATTAACGCTTATTTCTGCCGCCCCCTCAACAACATAGAAAATGACGAAAGAAGCCATTTCACAAGTTGGAATCTCTCCGCCGGGTGGAAGTTCGATAATTCTTGCTTGGAATTCCTTTGCGGAATAGAAGACATTCCTGTCCCTTTCCTCATACGGATAGGCTGCCATCCCTTTGACATCAAATACTTGCATCATCTTCGCCTCCTAAGATAGGCCTGCAATGCTACATAACGGCCCTTGGCTTTACGAACACTTTCGTTCAGGCCACGATAGCTGAATTCCAAGAGGAATGTGCATCCCCATTCGATATAGTTTTATCCGTAAATACCCTTCGCTATCTTGACGATTCTGCCGAATTGATTGAATTACTCAAAGAACTTTGGATAGAGCTCCAGCAGTTCATGCACCTCTTCAGCCTTGGAAGAATCACCCTTTTGGGCCAACTCATCCACGGCTGGTATATAAATTGTGAGATATTTATGAAGTTCGTTATGGGCGTCACCAACCATTGTGCAGCCAGCAATCAAATCATCAATATCCTTGCGCAGAATAACGCCAGACGCCTTTAGATCATCAGCAGATGAACTGCCTAAATCCGTACTCTTCAGCCTTTGATCCATCTTAGTAAACATCCCTCGAGTATGCTCATCCATCTCCCATTTCTTGGACCCGTTTAAGACAAGGCCATGGGCATCACCGGCTGTATAGGAAGCTTCTTGGATACCACGGGCATCAGAACCATGTTCGTGACTATCACCATGGCTGCCACACCCAACAAGGATTGCGGCCGAAATCAGGACTATTAGACCTTGGATCTTAGTTTTCATGTCAATCTCCGTGTATTCAGTTGACCGTTTGAATTCACCGGTGCTGCACGGCTTTATCGCGCAGCGTCCGGTGGATTAATGGGTTGAGCATGACGCTCGAAATCAGAGAGGTAGTTCCTGTGACTCATCCACGCCAACCCAAGAAACAGCACGAGCCATACAACGGTTCGGAGGATCATGGCGCGAAGACTGTCAATTGCAACGGCACTCCCTGTCGCGTACAAGTAGCCGATTGCTCCTAGCACGAAGAAATTGAGAACGAAGATCGTGGCCGCCGCATACTTGCCTCGATCGAAGCTGCGCCACGCAATGACACCTGCCGCCGCATACGCCAGTCCCATCGCGGTGTTGTAGATCAGTAGTGGTCGAAACACGATGTATCCCGGATCTGAGCCAGCAAGGACACGAACCCCAACGGTAATGGTTGCAAGGCCGAATAAAGCGGCTACGAACGCAAAGACCCTTTGGATGATTTTCACATATCGCGATCGATTCAACTCAATCTCCTATAAAATGTCAAACTAGTGATTTTACTGATGCTCGCTAGCATATCCCAGTCTACGCTGCCTGCCCACTAGGATATTCCACTCGCATCAAGATACGAAATCCAAGACCCGTCAACCACAAGCAAAAAAGCCCCCTCGAAAGGGAGCCAACTGACAAAACCCGCATTTTCAACGTCGATCGATCTCAGACGAGTTCTCTATGTCGCTCGATGACGATCTCGCGTGAGAATTCGTCTGAGAAGGAATTTACGTAGGCAAAGAGCTGATCTTCAGCTGTAGAGAACTAGCGATAGCACTCACCCGCCAACCCCCATCCTAACTCACCCGGAATATCTTTCTAAATGCGTTTGGGTCACTGCTTATCCAGTTCCCGCAACCTGGCTTCGGCAATTCGCAATGAGAGATTCGCTTCCAGCTCCTGTGCTGCTTCCCGGTCTTTTCGAGCAATACCCAGGATGATTTCTGCGTTTTGACTTCCGGGGATATCTGCAAAAGTACTCATCTTGTGTCCCGAAATAATCAATTTCGCCCCAAAAACTTTCTTCTTGAAGATGACAGCACTCAACTCGCTGATTGGAATGCGTTTTTCTTTTAAACCTGAAACGGGAATACCAAATACCCCCTCCTTTTTTCTAAATTCCAGAACCACTGAATCTTCTTCCATTCGAACAAGGCCACCTGCTTCTACAAAGCCTTCATACTCGTCAACGGAAAAGGGGACACTTTGCATTTTTGACTTCTCGTCTGCTTAGGTATCATGCGCGACAATGTACCATCGCTCAGTGAACCGCGTCAAGGAAGACCAGGAAAGGCCAATCGAAGAGCACAAAAACGGCCGATCGACGAGCACGCTCCTCGACCGGCATGGGTTGAAATGTCTCCGACGAATTTTTGAACGCGTCTCACTTTTCGTTGGATAATCTCTCCTTTTCGAACAGCGACACATCCAGGAGAGACTTTTTCGCCAAGGTGCTAGGCAATCGCCGTTTCGGCAGAGTCGTTTGGCTGAAACCCGCCTCCAACAGCACCTTGGCCTTGTGTTCACAATCGATATCGCTATAGGCGACATAGCGCTTCGCCCTTGGCAGTGGAAGGGATAAGAGCAAGTTTCTAGCCTGATCCCAGTAGTTAGGATGGCAGTATACATCGACCAGGCAGGTATCTTTCCGCCGTGGATGCCAATCCCAAGCCGTGAAACCGACCACAGCCGTTGTCTCCTCACTTTGAAGAACCAGAGTTCGAGAATCGGTTGTTTTCCGCCTTTCCTCATCGCGCAATAGGGAGAGAAAAGGAGTCTGTGTTGACTGGCGACCAATGAGTTTCAGCGGTGCGCACCGAACAGCACCAGGAAAATCACCCATGAATAGGGCTGGGGAAGATGGCCAATGCGTCCACCCCAATGGCTGAATCTCCGTCGCCCCTTCTTCGAAGTAAGGGGCTTCGAATTCATCTTTGGATGTCGCGTACCAATCCATGAAACCACTTTGGGACTCTACACTTCTGAAACCAAACTTCTCATAGATCCGATAGGCAACTGAACCGAATTGGGTGAAGAGGAAAAGCGCCTTCCCTTGCCGAAACCTAAAGTCTTCCATTAGCACCCTCATCAGCTCTGAACAAGCCCTCTTTTCCCTATCCTCTGGTCTAGTCCACACATGGGCGAGAATCCCAACCCCTGAGAGTTCAGCAATCATGGTATTCGCAAACGGGATTCCTCCTCGGTGGAGTACATAGAAACGACTACCGATTCCAGTATTGGTACGTAGAACTCGACTGTTTTGCCAGTTCCAGGGCTCTCCCTTGTGGCAAAGAAGCTTCTTCAATCGCTCTGCCCATCGAGTATCTGGCCCAACAACCACACCAACTTCGGCTTGTTCTCCCCCTGCCAAAACAACGTGGCCTAATCCTTCATACATCGCCATCACCTTGATTTCTCGATATTGCGGCCTAACGGAAGGATCGCCTGCGCAACTTCGCCTAATGAGATCCTATGTTATCTCCTGCCATGGATTTCGCGTCTGCGTCTCCCTTGCTGATCAGCACGCATCTGCCAGCTCATCCAACAGCGCTCTGGTGCTCTCTTGTGTACCCTCGATGAAGATGGCGCCGAGGGGGCCGCTGTGGTGCAGAGCCTGGATCAACCTGTCGATCTGCATCACCTGTTCGTCTGGCGTACGACTCGCGGGCCAGGCATGCAGGTACGCGGCTGCCGGGCCCAGACAGCCAGTGTCGTACCGGTCGGCGATCCGGCGCCACTCTTGCCAACGAAACTCATAGCGGCAGCTTGGGCATGAAAGCACCTCGTTGCTTCGTTTTAGGCTTCTCTTGTAGGACTTCCAGCGCACCGTGTGTCCGCAGGCGGTGCACGTGACGCGACCGGGAAGCTGAGTGGCTGGTGATCCGCAGTTGGAGCAGATATAGGTGACTTCGGGTGCCCGGTGGATCTCGACCATCGTTGACTGATCCGCGGCCTTTGGGCGTCGGATGACCGAGTTGCATTCCGGGCACGGCAAGCGGACGCGCCGCGCAACTGATGCCCGGTACGCGTCGTTCTGCCATGAGAACCCGCAGTCACACCACAGATGGCCGTTGTCCCTGTGGAGGATGCGCTGGCAACTGAAGCACCGTGGCGACTGTCGCAGGGCGTCGCGGCACTCCTTCCAGAGCAAGCGCGTCTGGCAGTGGACGCAGCGAAACCATCCGTCGAGTCGACGGGGCATCTTCCTATAGAGCTGCTGCTGCTGCTGTTTGCTTGGCGGCTCAATGGCGCGTCTCTGAATGGCAGTGCCGCATCGCGGACACGGGATTTTGCCCAGCCTCAGGCCCGTGACCGCAAGAATCACGCTTTCACACAACGCATACAGCGCCCAGCCGACATCGAGCATAAGCTGTTCTGAGTCCGTGCCACGCCCGTGAAGTCGGTAGAGCTGCCGGAGCTTGGTTGGCTTGATACGAATAGCCCATTCCATATCATCCTCCCAGTGAGGTGCATGGAAGGAAGATGGAGTGCGCCCTGCACATCCACAAGTCCCCCCCCGGGGGGGGCACCCCGGGGGTTGGATACATCTAACACACTGTCGACCAATGTGTTACAACAATGTTCCCGGGTCCTCCATTTGCGGTCTCGATCATCATGAGAGGCGGGTAGCACGGCGATCGCACCAAGCAAGACTGGAGCGACCGGCCTGGGTTGATGAGCGGTTGGGAGCCCCCAGAACAAAACCGGCCGATCGACGAGCACGCCCCTCGACCGGCCTTCCTGGGTTCGACGGGATTTAAAACAGCGAAGGCTCCTTCGGAAAGAAACCTTCGCGCAAAACCCGTGTTTTTTTACATCGATCGTTCTCAGATGCGTTCTTGCTCTCGCTCGATGACGATCTCGCGTGAGAATTCGTCTGAGAAGGGATTTGGCGTAGATGAAGATCAGATCTTCAAATCTCCATCGGCTTGAAGAAAAGGTGTCATTTCCAAAAATTCGTTAACCTGACTTCCTCAACCATTTCCTTCCAGGCATAAACCAGCCGAATACAAACATTTCAACAACCATCCGAATTTTGTCCCAGAGAGAGTATTCCGGATGAACCTCTTCTGGTCGAATATTGTTGCGGTAATCCGTGATTATTTCTTTTGCACGCTCGAAACTCTCTTCTGAGACCATAATAGCTTTTGCGTTGAACAGGTCGATTTTGGGTCCCGTTCGCATTGTACCAAAGTGATCATTGTAGATGAAATAGTAAATCTCCTCCCCATCAAGGAGACTTCGAATAATCGCTAGATCTGCCTCATTTTGTGGGGAGTAAAGTTTCATCATCTCTGAAAATAAAACCTTAAAACGGATATTTAAGCGGCGCTTTTCAACGAGTCCATCTTGAAAGTTTTGTTCGTTTTAATAATTGCAATTTGCTCCCAAATTGGGTGTTTGACCTGTTTGCAATAAAATAATCCATCCCTCTAATCTACCACCACTCATCCCCCAGAATGATTTGCATAGATTCAAGTATTCAATCACTACCTCTGTCTCACCATATTCAATTAAATCTTTCGCTAAGGACATATTGGGCCCAAAGGTGTTCATTTGTGGTGAGCCAGGAGATTCGCCAGCCTTTATCAGAAACTGCTTTGCATCTTCAACACGGCCCTCTTTCAAAGCTATACGACCCAGTATGATATTGGAGTTCTGGATGGCATTACCATAGTTCCAGTTCCCCTTGTATTTTGGAGTGAGTTCTTCAAGTTCCAAGGCAAACTTTTTCGCATCATCAAATTTCCCCAATGAAAAAGCTTCCTTTGCTGCATCTCCTAAAGTGTAGAACCTTTCTTCTTCATTTTCTGCTTTATTTAGTGCCGATATTCCTCTTTCAGGAAGAGAAATCTGGATAAGAAAACGACCAAGGTCGATGGCTGTATCCGGTGAAAAATATGAAGCAACCAGTATTATTACTAAAGTTTGGACGATGTGATCCCCTCGTAGGGGTGTAACAAATAAGCAGGGCCCGTTAGATTATCTTCTTCTCGACCAAGAAAAGGAGGATAATCATGATAACAGGTACCCTGCTCGACACGGTAGTATACGCTTTTCGCGACCTGTTCGGTAGTCAAAACTTCGCCCTGTTCTCCGCCTACGTCTGAGGTGTGATTCTGTGTGAAGGACGGCATACGGTCACGGGTATCTACCTGGCGGGTCAACCGTCCAGCCGTTATTGGTCGCTGGTCAAGTTCCTCAGTCGAGGACGTTGGGATGAAACCCAGGTGATCCAGCGACTGATTGGTCTGCTGATAGAATATCTGCCCGATGGGGTCTATATCTACGACCATACGCATGCGATCAAGACGGGGAAGAAGCCGTTTGGCCTGCACTTTTTTCACAACCATCGATATCAGAAACGCAACACCAACCAATCGAAGTTCCACTGGGGTCACCAGTTTGCCGGTCTGGGGATCCTGGGACTGGATGGGTTAGTCAGTCGTCTGTTTCCCGTCTGGGTCCGGCTGTTGGATCCGGAAGCGGTGGGTGCATCGGCGTTAGCTGCCTTCGAATCGATCGTGTCGGTGATTCCCGCTGGACTCATCATCTTCGATCGAGGTTTCAATAACCGTAAGTATTTCAAAGCGTTACTCGAACAAGGCCACCAACTGTTATGTCGGGCACGAAAAAACGCGGCTTTCTTCTATCTGCCCCTCCCCTCCGAGCAACCCAAGAGAGGACGGAAGCGGATCTACGGTCGACGCATCCATTTCCAGCACTGGACCTATATACAGACGAAGGTGCCTGGTTTCGAGCATCTGCTGTCGGTTGCCCATCAGATCGTGCGCACCCGGATGTGTCCTCAGCCGGTGCATTTGGTGGTCGTGCGCACTCGCCCCAAACCCAGCAAACCGTATCGCTACTTTCCGGTCTACACCACCGATCTGACGCTGTCGGTGGAAACCATCGTCCGCTATTACAAGCTCCGTTGGGGATTCGAAACCAATATGCGAGACACCAAAGAGGAATTGGGTTTCGATCAGTATCAGGTCCACTCCCAACGGTCTATCGAGCGCAGTGTCCTGCTTTCCTTCGTGGCCGCCAGTCTGACGCAGTTAGTCGCCTGGCCAGCCTTCGAGCAGACCTATACGAAAACCTTTCCATCCCTGGAGCAGGGATTGGCGCAGATGGGTATACATTGGTACCATCCCAGCCGATGGACACTGGGCTTGCTCCTCCGCTATCTGCGAAGACAGAAACGACACCAGCCATTTTCTGTGAGTAATGAGGATGAGCAAAACCACAAGAAAAAGGAAAATCGGTATGCTATGGCGGCCGGGTAGATCCCTTGGCCGGTCCAAACCTTAGTGTATGCTAGCATAAATGAAATATGTATAAGATTCTGGCGAAAGACATCCCCCCAACCCCCCACTCCTCCCCCAGCGCGATCGTACCGGAAAGACACGGGCATTTGAGGAGAGTTGAGGGGATGAGAAAAAGGGAGAAAGCATCACCTCCCAGGAGCAAATGGATCGACCTCATCTTTCGGTTTGGATCGATTCCGCTATTCGGGCGATCACCGCTTCCTTCTCACCGTTTCTCAAGGTCTCGGCGATCTCTTCATCCGTAAGACCGTCCACCCGGCACAGAAGGATATATGCCCAAGCAGCATGGCCCATGGACTTCCAACGGGCCATCTCGACCAATGAGGGTAAAGCCTCCTTGCGTAGTTGCTCGATCACCGCAGCGTCACGGTTCCTCGTGAGTGCGCTTAAGACACTCAGCGCTTTGTTGCGATCGGTCCACTCGATCGAGTTCAGCATGGCGATAAACGGCGTTGGGGAGATTCGAATCCCAAGTTCAGGTTTATTCTGAGCGAAACGTGCAATCGTGCCGAGGGCGCGCGTCGCATTGTTGCGAACGACTGGATCGGTATCCTGCACGGCATAGAGAAGATCATCCACGACCGTGCGCTTATCGGCGGCATAAGCAATCACCCAGGTCGCGATATGGCGTTGTTCAGCGTCACTGGCATGGCGCAAGACTTGACGCAGTCTCTCCAGGTGCTCCTCGGCGAATCCGATGAACCGCTCATCGAAGGCGCGCACTTCGGGACTGCCCGAAAGAGTATGTCCCTGGGATTCATCATCATAGGGGCCGCCTTTTCGTATTTTACGCACCCACTCATTCAGGGCTTCACCTCGTTGCCGGTAGGTTTCAGTGATCTCCTGGGGCAGCGCGATGGCCCAGTCAGGGGGCGTGCGATATTCGATCTGGGGTGCTCCCTCTTCGGCAACGCCGACATAGAGCATGGTTTTGCCCTCCGCGCAGCAAATAGTTTGCACTCGCGCCTGTACGACACCCGGAACCTCTTCGAGGCGTTCGACGATAGCAGCACTGGATTCTGCCAGTGTGTCTCCCAAGGGAATGCCCAATTTCTGGCTGACCGCCTTTTCCGAGACCGTCCGCAAACCGTAGTAATCAATGGTGCCGATCGCCATGGCCGGTTTCTTAAAAACCAACTCTCCCACCAACTCTCCCACCGTTACCTCACGCCCCTTTTTGACCTCTACTTCCCGCGTCTCTGACATTCCATGAGAACCCGCGTTTATTCGATATTTTCCTACGGGTAGTTCGGCTTCGTAGATTCCTTCTTGATTCGGCTGTAAGTGAACCCAGAGTTCATCAAATAGCAAAGACTGGATATGTACCTTCCCCAGTTTCATCCCTGGTTTCATCCCTTCTTCCCTATCCTCCCATTGGATCGTGCCTTTGATCGTGCCTGTATCTTTTCCTCCCAATAGGGCAAAACCAATCCTATCTGATGATGCAACTTTATTGGTTCCATGCCCCCACGACATCCACGAAAACGACCCCTCTTCGTCTTTATCACATACCACGACATCCAATCCCACTAACCTTTCAAGAATGGGGTCCTTTTTCCCCGTATGTATGGCACCGATATCGATTCTGGTCGCGTGGGGGGGAGTGGGGGGTGGGAGTGGGGAATTCAAGATTGGTGATGAGTTATATCCAGAAATCATCTTCCGCTGTCAATTCACCACCTGTGTCACCGGTATTGATAGTACCGGCAGGTTCGACAAGCATGACCTTACATTCCTTCTCGGCGAAGGGTTTATGCTCTTTTGCCTTTGGAACGACAAACATCTCACCGGGTTTCAACTCAACTATACCATCACGGAATTCGACACTCAGTTTCCCTTCCAGGACGATGAAAACCTCATCTGTGTCCGAATGACTATGCCGGACGAAATTACCCTGAAGTCTCACCAGTTTAAAATGGTAATCATTCATCTGGGCGATGATTTTCGGAGACCAATTCTCTGACAACCGGGCGAGTTTTTCCACAAAGTTGATGGCCGAATATTTCATATCTCTCTCCGGCATTTCTCACCACTCCTCCTTACGCTTCGACAGCCAATATTACTACGGTCTGATCATCTCCCTGAGGAGTTTCTCCAGTAAATGTTTTCACTTCATTGATTAAATGGTCGAGAAGTTGAGGAGCGGTGAGATCCTTCTTGCAGCCGTTTTGGATCGTCTCAGCGGTTCGCTCAAATCCGAATATCTCCCCCTGTGAATTCTCAGCCTCGATGATTCCATCGGAACAGAATACGATGCGATCCCCCAAAGACAACTGAGCCTCAATTACTGGATAATCTGTCTCAGCGCGAACTCCCAAGGGATACGCATCTACCTGCAACTCGACGATATCGCCTGAAGCTGCTATGTAATGGTAAGGATAGGGGCAGCCACCATTCGAAAAGCGAAGAATTCGGGTGATCGGTTCCAGTTCGACCATGGAGAGGCAGATATAGGTGCGTTTGGGCAGAGAACGACAAAGTGAGCGGTTCAGTCGGGGAAACAGTGTCTCCATGTCTCCACCGAGTTCCATCTGGCTTTCCAGGATGCCGTTGAAGATGAGTAGGGGTATCGCTGCCTCCATGGCGTGTCCCGTCACATCGGCCAGCACTCCAGCCAGGTGACCGTCAGGCAATTCGTAATACTTGAAAAAGTCTCCACCGACGTGGCTGGCTGGTAGGCAACGACCAGCAACACCAAATCCTGGGACCTGGGGATGCTCCAGGGGCATCAAGCTCATTTGCATGTCGTGAGCCGTCTGGAGTTCCTTCTCCATCTCCGCCATTAGTGCGCGCTCTTGCTTCAATGTTTTGGCCGAGAGTTCCTCGACTTGAACGAGTTGTATTTCGAGATTCTTGTTGGTGCGAGCTACATTGCGGGCTAGGTACACCGACATTGAAATGAGCAGGCAGATTACTCCATACATTACCGAAGCATCGGCCTGGGGCTGGGTGAATTTCAGATAAATCATAGTGATGATAAAAAGCATGTAGCCGATACCGACGATCCACGCACCCTCCTTCTTTTTCACCACAGCCACGATCATCACGCGCAGCGTTTCCGCGAAGACCGCGAGTATGAGGATAGCGATTGTGTAGAGAAAAGGGGTATATAGAACTGATGGGATAGGGAGAGAAGTATGGGATACTAGAAAATTAACCACCCCTATGCCAACCAAACCCGCGAGAAGAAACCAGAATTGTTTCGGCAACCGGGCATAGAACAGTGCATACAGGAATCGCAGCCCTGAGGCTAAAACCAAAAAAATTATTGAGAAGACTATGGGTTGCCACTGTTTGTGGAAGGCGAAGAACACAAACACGGCAATAATGGCCGTGAATAGGGCGTAGTAGAGATTCTCCCGTGCTGCCGGGTAGAAGGCGAACAGCAACAGATGCACCAGCGTAAAGGTGAGCAATGTGCCGGTGAAAAACATCTGGTAACTTGCGTCTCTCCGGGTGCTTTTTCTGGTGCTTTCCACCTGACTTCTATAGATATCTCCCAATATCGCAAGCACCTTTTCCATGCTGGAATCCGTCTCGACCAATACCAAGTCGCCCAGTTTACCATCAGTCAAATCTACCCCTTTTCCCCAGGTCACCCAGGAAGAAGAATCATCCTCATCCTTTTCCCAAATAGCCACATCGAAGCCTATTATCATCTCGGATTGAAGACGAGTCTGTCCCGCACTCACTCTGTCAAAATCGATGCGCCATTCATACCGATACCCACTCTCTTCCCATTGTACCTCTACCTTTACATCCTCTACGCTTCCTACTCCTAGCACACCAGGAATGCTACCCTTTATATGATACTGGGTAGTCATTTCATTTCCTTCCTCATGCTTCGCCTTTACATAGATTTCACATGTTTCCTGGGTTCTCCAACTCACTTCTCCTATAGCCCTTTTTACTACTGAGTCATCTTCCACCTCTACAGCCACAAATAAAGCGTTTTCCTGTAGATTATAACCCACCTGGAAGACACCACGAAAATCTTCAGCTCCAGTAAGAGGATCCCCAACTTCTTGGTGAACAATCTCATACTCTCTCATCCCCTCCGGCCAATCACTCAAATCTCCATCCACCGTAATCCCCTCTACCGGCACAGCAATCGCCACCGCTCCATTGTGGGCATGGGAGGGGTAGGGGTGGAGTAGGAAGAACAGGAGAACACAGATTGGTAGGATAGATTGGCGTTTCATATCGCAAACCTCAGCAAGGCAATGAGATACGAGATTCTTCAGATACTCCCAAGATACGAAATTGACGATCCTACTTCCAGAAACAAAAAAGGCCCCCTCGAAAGGGAGCCAGTGCAAAACCCGTGTTCTAATCGTCGATCGTAGATCCTCTTCGCTCATCCCCCCATCCCCACCCTCCCCGTGCACGATCGCTGGCGAGTGGGGGAGTGGGGGGGAAGGGGATCTGGGGATTGGGAAACGCCTTGTTAGCACATTCACGTATTCTCCCACACGACTCCAATCATGAGCCTGGAGAGTATTCTTCGCCTGTAAGCGTGAAAGAAAATCCCCCCTCTTCATCTCTTCCCACATGTCTCATGCCTATCTTCTCCATAACTCGCTTTGAAGCAATATTCTCCGAGGAAGCACCGCCGTCAATCTTGGATAAGCCCAATTCGCAGAAACCATGCCTCAATACAGTCTGGACTGCTTCCGTTGCCAACCCTTTTCCCCAATAGGGTTTCTTCAGCAAATAGAATAGATCAATGTTTGCTTTATCGTGGTGATCTAGCCCACACCATCCGATAAATTGTCCATTATCCTTATAAATGATCGCGAGACACAGATGGACAAAAGAACCGAGTAGTGAGGAAGTTCCATGTCACTCTCCCTATTCCGGCATTACGTCTGGCGGACACTGGAGACATGAGTGCAGGAGCTACCGAATTTGCTTGGACATATCACTGGAGCACGTGTACCAATATCGATAGCCAACTGAACGGTAGATAAAACGAGCCGGGTTGTCCAAGCCCGTGGCGACCCATCCTCCCCAGGCTCCTCGACGTACGGCTTCTTCCATACCGAGATGCTGCAAAACCTTGCCGATTCCTCGGTGCCGATAGCTGGGAATCACGAACGGCGAGACCATGCACAGAGTGCGACCTTCGTCCTCGAAAATCCACACACCGTGGGCTGAGCCAACCACGAAACCGCGATGGCAGGCGACGAACGTGCACTCGGCATCTTCATCGAACGGGTCGATTTCATCTCCGGTATCGAGTCGACGAAGATCCGGGGAATCCTTACGCAGTATGCGCTCGAAGGTGATCCCTTCTTTTTCTAGCTGATCGATCTTTGCCGTGATTTCAGGCTGTAGCTGAAAGCCCTCCAGCGATCCGCCTAAGAAGACACCGTAACACTCATTTGAGTAGATCCGGTTGAAGGCAAAATCCGCATCGAGTAGACTCAAGTGGATCGGGCTTTCTACTTCCATAGTAGCCAGACGTGGCGCCGCTACCGCTCGATGGAATCCCAACTCAGAGAAATGGTGGAGAGCTTCGTCAACAAGACCGTTGGCCATCTCCCGTCCATGGATCGTTCGTTCTACATAGGCCGAGAGAATATAACCGGTCGATTTCTCCTGGTCTTGGGAACTGACGAGGATGCCACAGATCTTCCCGTTATCTTCTGCCAGAAGAATGTCGTCTTCGGACAACAGACCGGGCCAATTGGGATGTGAAGGGTCGAGATTCTCCAGTCCATATCCCAGGTGTTTGATGAAATACTCCGGTCCTATGGGCGGGGTGTTCACGGTCTGGCCGCCATCTGGCCGGTGGACATAGGGCATGTCCTCATAGAGGTTCCACCAAAATGCAGCACAGGCGTCCATCTTGTTCTCTCTATATCGGGTTATCCTCATACTCGACTCTCCCAGGGATCGGGGATTGATGTTCCGATCGAACTCGAAGATGTGGAACCAGGTGATACAATGGCAAGAGGAAAATACTCCTAACCCACTCCCCCCCCAAAACAGCGAGCAGACAGCAGCAAGCTGTCTTTATTCGAGTAATGGCGCGTTTGAGAAGAGATCGTCTTTGTGCATCCCTGATGGTGTAACTATATCAGCTTGTGGCTATAAACCATAAGGGGGAGCAATGTCAGAATTGGACCTGGTACATTCTTGGTATCGTTACACTCCAAACGAAGATAAAGAATGGAAACTCACACTAAAACAGAATGATACGGATCTGAGCTGGCTGTATGTATTGGTCCGAAAAATGAGGATCGGGACAGCGCGCGTCAAAATCGGTGGCGTTCTCAGCGTGGAAACGGAAGAACCCTATCGCCTAAAAGGCTATGCAACCAGAGTGATGAACAGTGCCCTTGATAAAATGGAAGCCGATAAATACGCCATAAGTGTCCTCTTCGGGATTAGGGATTTTTACCATAGATTTGGCTATGCACCGGTGATGGCCAACTCCAATCTCTTTATGAAAACCGAAGACCTATTACGCCCAGTCGCATCAACAACCACTTCCAGGATGAAGAGATCTGATGGTGCAGAAATTGCCCAGCTATACAACCGCCTGAATGCCACCCGAACGGGCACTCATGTCCGCCCGAAATATTGGTCATACTTTGAAGGAAATTTCCGCGTCCTCCCAGGCATTCCCCAGCCTCAAAGAGTTCTCTTGACTCACGGAAAACAAGGAGCCATTTCTGGATACGTAGCGTTGGCATACAATACCGAAAGATATGTCGTTCCTGAGATTGGTGGTTTGAATACAGAAATCTTCAGGACATTGGCCGTCTCCCTTGGACGGTCAGCTCTGCGAGTTGGCGCTGATGTGGTGGAATTTCGCCTCCCCTACGATCATCCGTTCGCCAGCTTCTGTTCCTCCTTAGGATGCCATTGGGAGATTGAATATCCACGGAATCATGGTATCATGGCTCGCATTATCAATCTCCAAACCCTTTTCAAAAGCTTAGAAAAGGAACTGACGCGACGAATCCGATGTGCAGGTCTTTCAACACAAACTTCCGTGGTTATTGAAACAGATATCGACTCTGTATCCTTAACCATTCACCCATCAACTGTTCAGGTTGGCAATAAACCCACTCAACACGCAACTCGCGTGAAAATCTCCCAGATGCGTCTCATTCAACTGGTCATGGGATATCGAAGTGCTGAAGATCTTGCCAACGGACTAGATGTATCTATCCCCAGTTCCATCTTGCCAACCCTGTCCGTTTTATTCCCAAAGACGGTTGGATATATTTGGTGGTCTGATCGATTTTAGCAGGCTGCTATCGCTGTATTCACAAACCCCACTCCACACCGCTCCACTCCAAAACAGCACAGCAGACAGCAGCAAGCGGTCGTTATTCGAGTGTTGGTGCGTTTACGTTTGTTCTGAGCGCGGGATTGATGAGCGGTCTGGAACGCAGTAGTTTTCGATAATCGTTCCCACAATTCCCGAACCCACGAAGCGGGTTGCCCGATAGGGCCAAGGAGCGGCAGCGACACAGCGGTAGGGTCAAAGAATGGCGCCTGGGACGTAGGCCGGGCCTATCTGTTGCTCCCCGTTTCCTCTGGGAGTGCCTCAATAGCCCGTCCCTATCCTGGTTTCCATCCCCTGCCACTTCAATCCGTACGTGAGGTTCTCCCTCATACGGCTTACCGACAACCTTCTTCCTGCAGCATTCAAGGTCCCTGCCCACATATCCCTGACAGATAAAAGTATTCGTAAGCGTTCAGTTCCCTATGGATTTTCTTGGATCAGAAGGGTGAGGAATTACTCAGAGGAAAGGCCATGAGTTGGAATGGGCAACAGCGATGGAGCCGGCTGTCCTCTGCAGGCAGCCTGACAGGC
>Ga0233430_1000470_pt1 | contig 74166 bp, 107 predicted proteins | sample SI_118_April2016_2_FD_179883 | JGI IMG/M metagenome (GOLD analysis project Ga0233430, IMG submission 179883) | Seawater microbial communities from Saanich Inlet, British Columbia, Canada - SI_118_April2016_150_MG | ecosystem: Environmental > Aquatic > Marine > Inlet | place: Canada: British... | reverse complement strand
AAACTTGTGTTTTTTTGCATATTCAAAATAATATCTCAAATTTTGTAAAATATTGTGTTTATTTTTTAGAATGTTTTTAGTAAAAACCTGGATGTTTTTTCATGCATTTCCGATACCCTTTCTATAGCATCAAAGACTGTTTGTTGATTGATGTTTTCCTTGTCATCTAATACCACATAGACTCCAATTTTTTGCTTCCCGTCTTCTGTAATCACTTTACTGATTGCTTGAAGAGAATTACAAAAATCTGACACTTTTTGCTCAAACTTCTTTTTCTCTTCTTCACTAAATCCCAAATACCTTGAAATATGATTATTTTTCATTACTACTTTGGCACCAATTACTAAAATCCCTGGTTGTGCTTTTGGCTCAAAAATATCTGTAGGTACTCCATATTGCCCCGCATGTTTGATTAAAACATGAAAAGAATTTTCTGTACTTTTTACATTTTCAAAGGATAACCCTTCATGAACCATCCATCTCTCTATATTATCTCGCATTCTTGAGGCACTCATTACTATTTTCTCAAAATTAGTTCTATATGATTCTAAATCAATGCTTACTAGTCTAAATTTACCATATTTCTAAATTCGAATTTAGAAATACTGATTTTATTTACCTGTACACAATAAACTCGTTAAATATTCACATTGAATCCCGAATCAAATTCAGGTATGGTTGATGAAATTAAAACATTAAGCATTATTCCTACAATCATAAAAATAATTCCTAAATACAAACAATTTCTAGCTTTTCCTGGATCATCTTTTCGAATTATAAAAAATGCTGCAATTCCTCCAAGCATTCCAAATAATATTGGTAGCAAAAACCATGCATTACTTCTTGATTTTTGAGGATATGACATGTAATTTTACGATTATTTTACCGTTATTACTTTTTTCTGTAGTTGTGTAATTTCAATTTCTACTGTTTCTAGTGGATCTTCTACCTGATTACGTTTTATTGAAAACATTTTTGGTTTTTCAAAGTCATCTGTACAATCAGGACATGCATACACCAATACTCTATGTTCATTTGGTGCTTTTGGATTGGACAATCTCGGATAATACACCAATCTTGCGCTACAATCCACACAATATCTATTGGCCCTTCTAGTTCTGACCAATGTAAACCCCCTGCATCATTATAGATATGCGATCATCTATTAGATCTATGTTGTCTAATTGAGTAAACCATTTGCTATTAACAGATCAATGTTTCTAAATTCGAATTTAGAACCATAAATAATCCCTATGTATTATCTTCACCCATGAAAAAATCAATGTTTCAAAACTCGAGTTTAGAAATAAAAGCGCCGCCCATCAGACTTGAACTGACGACCGTCCGATTAACAGTCGGATGCTCTACCACGCTGAGCTAGGGCGGCAACATGTTTGTACCTCGGTAAAAGTGATTTAATCCTTGCTACTGTTAGAAATTAGACAAAAGTGTGTGTATGTTAGTTAAATTTAGCAAAAAATTCTTTAATTTCTTTTGAATGACTTTCAACTAATTCAATTATTTCTAAATGTTCATCAGCTGTTGGTTCTCTTTTATGTACAATTTGAAATGCACTTAATGCTGAACCCACCATTTCCCCTACAAAAAATCCACACAAAAAATCTCCAACCTTTGAACAATCCCATGTGTCGCCAATTCTTGGTGAAGCACCAGATGTTTTGTAAAGTTCTAAAGTCTGTAAAATTAATTCTGTAGTCTGTTTTGAAAATTCAGGATCAAGAGTCATGGATAGAAACTAGATATTTTATTTTTCTATGCCTTTCTTCTTTTCAAAAATGTAAATACCGTCAAGGAAAACTCTGTGGTCTTTGTTTTTCACTTTGGTTTTTAATTCAATGTTTGCAGCTGTTTGAGTAATGTCTGTCCAAACTGCTCCTGTTAAAATTACATCTTCGCCTTTAGGAGTAACTGTGGTATTTCCTATAATTCTTGTTTTTCTTGGAGCTCGTTCACCTTGAAAATTCTCAATAAGAATTTCTTTACCGTTAACTTTGACTGTAACTGGAAAGTGTGCAAAAACGACTTTCATCTTAATTGTATATCCTTCGATTAATCCTTCACAGATATTTCTAATGATAGATCTTGCTGTATGTAAAATGGCATAATCTCTTTTTTTATATTCTATTGATTTTAACAATATTTTATTTTCTGAGAGTTCAATATTTACTGGGATGGTACGGAAACTTTTGAATGTTTTACCTAAAGGTCCTTCAAAAGTTAACATGTTTTTTTTCTGTGAAACTTTAATTCCTTCAGGAATAACTACTTCATCTTGAAATTTCTCAACTTGATTAGTAGACATATCCGATTAAAAATCCTCCAATTCCTTTTTGTAATGCTTCATGATGTGACATGACACCTTGATTAGTTGTTACTAGTAACATTCCTCTATCATATGCTGGTAAGTACTGTTGCTCCCAGCTATTGTACTCGTCAGTTTTTACTTTGAATCTTGGTGAGATTGCTCCACACTTTGTAATTTTTGCTAATAGTTTTATCTTGAATTTTCCACCTCTTTTATCATCAATGTGTTCAAACTCTCCAATGTATCCATCTTTTTGAAGTGTCTTTAAAACTTCAATTCCTAATTTTGATGTAGGTAGAATTACACAATCACCTTTTCTTCTTAATTCATTATTTGTAAGTGTAACAAACAAGTTTGCTAAAATATTAGTTGCAGGCATACTATATCATCGATTTTTCCTGAACCCTAAAGATGTTGCTACTTCTCTGAAGCATCGTCTGCATAACATTAAATCATATTTTTGAATAACTGCTGTATAATCCCCACATCTTTTACACCATTTGGAACCTCTACCAAAATCGTGCTTTTTTCGTCCTGTGGCTTCATAAGATCTATCTTTTGCCATTATGCTATTGTCACTCCAAATTCTTTAACTAGATAATCCTTTGCTTCCTGACTTGTAATTACATGTGCTTTACCTACACTTGCTTTGTGTTTACTTCTTGTTCTAACTCCAAATCCTGGTCTAGATAATGTAATTGAAATACCTAAACCTAAAATTCCAATAGATGGCTCATATTTCACATCTGGAATATCAATATGCTCATTAATTCCAAATGAATAATTTCCAAAATTATCAAATGATTTACCTTTGACTGTATTTCCTTTTGCTTCTAACAATCTTTTTAGTAGTACTACTGCATCATTTCCACGAACTGTAACTGCAACTCCTATTGGTTCACCTTTTCTAACTCCCCAATCTCTTTGTGTTTCTTTTGCAAGTCGTGCTGATGGTTTTTTACCTGAAATTTGTTCTAATGCTCTTTTTGCAATTTCGATAACATCACCGGATTTACCTAATCCCATGTTTAGGACTACTTTTTCTAAGTATATTTTCTTCATTGGAGATTCTGTTGTTTGAGACATATGATCACTTTATTTGAATTACTGGCTCCTCTTTACCTATTGGCATAATGATGTCTGCTGGAATTTCGATTTTTCTATCACCTAATGAAAGAATGACTCTTTTTGGAAGGATGAATGTTCCCTCTTCAATTGTTTCAATTTTACCAATTTGTCCAGAGTTAATTCCACGAGTGACTAAACCTTGAACTCCTTCTTCTAATTTGATTACCTCTAAAATTTTCACTTCTGGAATTTGAATAAGACATGTATCTCCGATACTTACTTTGGTATCTGTGATCATTGAACGTCCATCATGAAAACCAATTTGCATTTTACCTTTATTGATTGTAGTTTTACTAACTACTCTAACTAATTTTTTAGATTTTTCTGTTTCGTTAATTTTAATTGGTTTTAGTATTTTTCCTTCTGTTGGAACTAAACGATAAACATCTGTAACATCCTTTAATTCGACAACATCCATTAATCCAATTGCATGGTGAAGTGACTTTCTTACTACTCCATCTACTTGAACTCTACCTGAATAAATTGCTGTTTTAGATTCTCTTAAACTTGTGACAATCTTTAGAGTATCTCTGAGGAATACTGCTGTTGGAATTGAATATTCTTTTTTGTGTGGGCCTGGTTTTACAGTAATTACAAATCTCTTGTCTTTTCTTGTGATTCCCCAAAACAGAGGAGCCATTTGACGTTTGAGTTTCTTACTACCTGCGATACTTACCATTATTTTTCATCTTCCTTTTTTGGAGTTTTAGTTACTCCTTTTGTTTCTTTAGGGGCATCTTCTTTCACTTCTTTAGTTGTAACTTGTTTAGTTTGTTTGCTTGGATTTTTACCTTCTAATTTTGATATTCTCCATTTGTCACTTGTGTTGAGTGATGTAACTACTAAATTAGATGTATGAATGTAAACGTCAAATTTATCCCCTTTAGTTTTTTCTTTTTTGACCCCTTCAATTGCAACACTACTTTTTGATGTAGATATTTTTGATACTTTGCCTTCTACTCCTTTGAATTCTCCTCTGAGAATTGTTATACTATCACCTTTAACAACACGTACACTTCTTTTTCCATATTTTTTATGAAGATCTTTTGAAAGTGCACTGCCCAATTGTTTACTGCGAGTTTGATATGTTGCTTGATAAATTTGATTATTACGCATTTTTGTTGGTTTCATTTTATTATACCACCATTGATGCCAAGTTAGCTACTCTTGGCCATTTCTCTGAAGCTTCTGCTGCAACTGGTCCTTTGATGTCTGTACCTTTTGTTTCTCCTTCTGGCGTGATTAATACTGCTGCATTATCTTCAAAACATACTCTCACACCGTTTAATCTACGAACTGCATACTTTTGTCTTACAATAACTGCACCATACACTTGTTTTCTTAACTCTGCAGGACCTTTCTTTACAACAACATTACAAAAGTCCCCTACACCACCTGCTGCAAGTCTTGATGCTCTTGTTTTAATTCGTGGAACATTGATTACTTCTAAAATTTTAGCACCTGAATTATCTGCACATACTATGTTAGCTCCTACAGGTATTGATCTTGTTACATAAGGACGGAATTCTTCTACTCCTTTTCCTGCTTGCTTTGCCATTATGCTTTAACCTCCACTACAACATAGTTTACTGATTTTGATATTGGTCTACATTCTGCAGTCAATACATGATCACCTGATTCCACATCTATGCATCCTGGAACATGTGCATGAATTGTGCTTTTACCTCTTGCATATCTTTTAAATTTACTAAAGTAGATTGGCTCATCTTTTTGTAATGTGATTGTTTGTTTAGCTTTACTTCCTGTAACTTTTCCATCAAATAGTTTACCTCTTACTGATAATCCTCCGTGGAATGGACAATTCTTATCTGTACATTCTTTTTTAGGTTCATTTACTTTAATTCCTATATTTTTAGTCATGCTTTTGCTCCTATTCTATCATATGGTCTTTTTGTAATTTTAGAACCATTTACAATTACATCCTTATTTTCAATTGAAAATTTCCAATCACTTGTGGATTTGGCAATGGATTTGATTCCTTTTACTGTATTAATTTTAAACATCGATTTTGTTTCATCCATAATCCTTCCATTTAATCCTATTACTTGAGGGTTGGTGGATTGAGTGATCTCTGTTTTTAATCCAATAAACTCATGTGATGTTATGTTATCTGCAGTAATCATTTCTCTTTGTTTATCTCCGTTAATCTAGTCAACATTCTTGCAATATCGTGTCGAAGTGGTTTTAATTTACCACTTTCTTTTCTTAGTGTACCTTTGGCTGCATCAACTTTAAGTTTTGAAAGCTCACTTTTAGATTCTTGAATTTTTTTCCTCAAATCTTTTTCGTTAAATTGATTAATTGTTTTATTGCTTATTCTGGTCATTTCATGTTTGCCTCTTCTTCTTCCATAGTGTCAATTGATTCTATTTTTGCTTCTTCTTTTTCAATTACTTCTGATTCTGATTTTGCATCATCGTTCTTTCCTTCTACTTTGATAACTTCTACATTAACATCATCAACTTTGATTTCTTCAACTTTTTTCTTTGGTTTATCATCTTGTTTACCCTTCTTTGGTTTATCATCTTGTTTACCCTTCTTTGGTTTATCATCTTGTTTACCCTTCTTTGGTTTATCATCTTGTTTACCCTTCTTTGGTTTATCATCGTTCTTTGGTGATTCTTTTTTCATCTCAAATTCTGGTACTACTTTTTCTTTTCTTGCAATTCTAATTCTAATTCCTATTAATCCCATGGCAGTTCCAACATGTGCAATATCTTCATCTACAATTACTTCTGCGTGATGTCCTGCTCTTGGTAAAATTCCTGCGGTATGTTTTTCAAATGCTGAACGATCACCTCTAAGTTTACCTGAAATTGTAATTTGTACACCCATTGCACCGCCTTCCATGATTTGTTTTAGTGTCCACATTGTTGCTCTTCTAAATGCAGTGCCTCTCTCTAGATGTGATGCCATTCTATTACACATTACACTTGGTGCAAGTTCTGGTTTTTCAATTTCAACTACGGAAATTTGTGGACTTTTCAATCCAAAGTCTACTGCTAGTTTATCTGTGAGGTCTCTAATTCCTGAACCTTTTCTTCCAATTACAATTCCTGGTCTAGTAACATGTAATGCAACTCTTGTACCTGTTGGAGTTTTTGAAATTTCTGCATGTGAAAATCCTGCATCTTTAATTGCATCTCTGAGATAATCTTTGAGTAGCATCATGTTGTAGTTATCTTTAATTACATTTTTGACTGCTGACATTTCTAAATCTCCTGAGCCACCAACTCTACATGTGTTAATACATTGTTCTTTGCAGTTGCTCTACCCATTGCTCTTGGGGTGAATCGTTTTACAACGACTCCTTTGTGAACAGTTGCATTTACTATTTTTAATCTGTCTAAGTCCATTCCTTTGTATTCTGCATTTGATTCTAAATTATCTAAAACTTTGATGAATTCTTTAGCTGTTTTTTGTGGATAACGTCCAGACATCATTCCTGGATCTGCTCTATGTCCAACTTGATTTTTGTATCTTCCAAATGCAATTGCTCTTTGTTTGTTAATTACCGCTAACAAGTAATCTCTTGCTCTTTCAATAGATAATCCTTTGATTGCAACTGCTACTTCACGTGCATGTTTATGGGAAATGTCTTTTTCTCTAACTGATGAACGCACATGTCTTGTTGCATCATAATTTTGGAAAGCATAATCAAATCTACTCATAACAATCACTTCAATGGTACATAAAGACTGGATCTGGATGCACCGACTCCTGGTGCACCGTGGTTGACTTTTTTGTTTGTTATGACATATTCTCCCAGATAGTGTCCAATCATTTCAGTTGTAATTACAACTGGTTGGAACTCTTTTCCTGAAAAAACATTTACTGTAACATCAACCATGTATGGCAGAATAATCAAATCTCTAAGATGAGTTTTGATTGGATTTTTTAATTTACCAGCTTTTGCTGCTTTGATTTCTTCAATTAATTTTCTTTTACCGTCTGTAATTCCTCTTGTAAGTGATCTTCTTTGTCTTGAATTGAATAATAAAAATAATTTTTCTAATGATGTATTGTCGAGATCTTCTTTTGAAATTCCTCTGTATAAAAATTCTTTAACCAACTCTATTCTCTCCTGTTATCGTGCTTGAATTTTTACCAACCATATTATAGCATTCCTATCTTTGTTGCCAAGTCTCTGGCTTTTTCTGTATTTTCAAACTGAACAAATGCTTTTTTACCATAGATCGTTCTTGCTGTGTTTACTTTGGTAACTTTTTCTTTGTACAGTGTTTTTACTGCTTCTGCAATTTCTGGCTTACTTGCTGATCGTTCTACGATAAAACAAATCTTACTTTCATTTTCAACCATTGCAAATGTTTTTTCAGTAATGTATGGTTTAACAATAATTTTCATGGCTTGATCTATATTCATTGTACTTTCACCATTAATTCTAGATGTGTTGATTTAATTTTTGCAATTTCTTCAATTGCAGATTTTGTATAAACTGTTAATCTACCTGAATCTGAACCTGGAGCTAAATCTAATACACTCAAGTCTTTTACACTTTTTACATCTATACCTGGTAATGCACCTGTTGCTTTAGATAGATTTGTTGAATCTTTTGTTACAAATAAAACACTCTTTCCAACTTTTTTACTTCTTCCTCTCAATCTTGACTGACCTGAACGTGGTTTTCTTGCTTGTAATCGCTCTACGTCTTGTGAAAGTTTTAATGAATTTAGTATTTTGGTCATCTCATTTGTTTTGCTAACTGATTCAATATCATCTGAAACTATAATTGGGAATGATTCAATTCCTTCTACTTTGTGTCCACGAAATTCTACTCTATCTTTTGATGCAGTTGCAGCTAATGCAGAACATAATGCTAATTTATTTTCTTTTTTGTTTAATTTCTTGTAAATTACTTTCTCAACAATAGGAGGATGTGCTTGTCTTCCACCTCTAGTGGATGCAACTTCAGCACCTTGACCTTGTCTTCCACCACCACCACCTTGTGCTCTTGCTACACGAGATACACCTTGACCTGTTGGTGGATCATTTGAATCAGCAACTACGTCTTGACCTGCTGATGGATGTCTTCCTTGTGGTTGGAATTTATGTGAAGTAATATTGGTAACTGCTTTGTGAATTAACTCTCTTCTAAATGGTGTTGAGAATATTAGTGGTAATTCAATTTCTCCGTCTTTAGTTCCAGTTGTAGTGTATGTTGTAATTTTGGTCATATCACAACCTCCAAAATATTTGGTTTTGATACTTTAGCTGGTGCATTTCTAATTTGACTTCTTAGTTTGATTAATCTTCTATATGTTCCTGGAACTGAACCTTTGAGTATAATGAAATCTCCTTTAACTAAACCAAAATGTTTGAATCCGCCATCAGGATTAATTTTGATTTGTTCATCACCTGCATTGCCCATTACCATAATTCGTTTATCATACTCTACTCTTTGATGAAATCCCATTTGACCTGCTCTTGGAACTGTATACATGATGCTTTGTGGAGAAATAGGACCTAATGAACCAACTTCTCTGACTGTTTTTCTTGATTTGTGTTGTTTCTTTTTAACTCCCCATCTTTGAATAACTCCTTGCCATCCTTTTCCTTTGGTAATTGCTGCAACATCTACAGTTGCACCTGTTTCAAAGATTTGATCAATTTTGATTTCTTTTCCAAGTAATTCTTTAACGTGAGTAAATTGTTTTGGAATATCTCCACCGCTTACTGATGCTTCAAAGACATATGGTTTCTTTTGTTCTAATCCTGCAGCTCTTGGTGAAACTGCAACAATTGCAAAAATCTCTTTAATCTTTTTTAATCCTTTTTCTGCATTTTCTAATGCATTTTCTTGTTTATTTTTTAATGAAATTTCTTTTGAAATATTTTTTGGGATATCTTCAGCATACACATCAAATTCTGCATGTCTTCCGTTATGATCTTTTGAGTACCCTCTAATTCCTAAAATTAACACTGGTGGTGTAACTAAAACTGTACCAAGACTTACAAGTTGTTTTCCTGCATTTGGAACTTTTTCACGATCATCGATACTTACTATTTGAACACAACCTGCTTTGAATCCACAATGAGCTAAAATTTTTGGTTCTTCTGAATCTAGTTTTGGCCATGCACGAATTCTTGCTTCCATACTTTTTGCACGGATTCTTGGTGAATATGCAAGACTTCCTCTACGTGGTGAATGTCTTTTTCGAGCTCCCATTGTTAATTCGAACCTCGATTTCCCTCTATTAAACCATGTGAGATATCGTTAACCAGTAAATTTTTTTAGGTTAACCATCTGTTCTTAATTTTTAGAGTTTTAGAAGATCTGATAACATATTCCAAATCGTAATTGTTCCAATAACTACACCAATAACTCCTAAACCAATCGCTAACAATAAAAAATTTTTACGTTCTGCCATTTTACGATGTACTTTGAGCGTTAATGATTGCCAATGTTCCAAGAATTGCTTCTTCTAATCGCACAGTTTCTGTTGCTTGATTGGGAAAAAAGTTTAATGACTTTGCATTTTGAACATTTTTCATTCTCCCTCCAATGATTTCATGCACTCCCTTATCTGGTGATCCAAACACCACTAGCGTTGGTTTTTCTGATGTGGTATATTTTGAAATCTGTTCCTTTGTTGCAGTTCTCCCTTTTCTGGATGTAATTATGACATTTCCTTTCCATTCTGATAATAATGAAAATAGATTTGATCTTTCTTTAACTGAATACCCCCAATATGTTGGAACTTCTGTTTTGTCTATTTCTTTAACTGATAATCTTGGATAGCCTTCTTTGAATTGTACTGTGATTTTTTTCCCTATTCCTGTTTGTCCATAAAATGAAATTAGTTGATTAACTCCAACATCTACAAATTTTTTCCCTTTCACACTTACTACGATCCCTTCTCTTACATCTCCTGCCTTGATTTTTTTTTGATTTGCAGGTGTAATGTGACTTGGAATTTTTAATGGTTGAAGTACTCCTGCAAATTTTAAATCATTCATTTTTGGAAATAATCTTCTTCGTAAAAATTGTGGTGTTTCTAAATATTTTAAAATCATCACCATTAATGTTCCATCTTGTTTATAATTCCCACCATCTTGATACACATAGATTGTATCTATTTTAAAAATAGCACAAGCTCTTGCAAGAACTGAAATTTTTCTTGTTTTATCAATTTTGAGTGATTCATCTGATAATGAAGATTCAGGAATAGCTACAGATAATTTCAATGTATTTTATTCTCACAATTGATTGATAATTAGTTTTTGTTATGAGGATATTTTTCTTTTGCAGTTTTTGAATAATTTGTTATTTGATCATCACTGACTAATTTGTATAATCCTGTATCTGCTTTGATGTGTGCCATTCTGACATGATTTCTTTCATCTTTATCATCACTTGATAGATAAATTCCTGCAACTGCCAAAACTGAAGCATCCTCTAATGACATGTCATCTTTGTATGTTTTTTCTAAAAAGTCTGTAACTTCATCAGAACCTGATCCAATTGCAATTGCATCATATGAAATGAATGTTCCACTAGGATCTGTTAAGAATAATTCTGGTGTATTATTTACAACCCCTCCTAAAATTAATGCAACACCATAAGGTCGAACTCCTGCATATTGTGTATATTGTTGTGATTGATCTGCTAAATGTTTAGCAATCGTTTCAACTTCAACTGGTTCATCATAAATCATCTTGTTACTTTGTGAAAAAAATCTTGCATTGTCTACTTGACTTCTTGCATCTGGAATATATCCTGCAGCTGCGACACCGACATGATCATCAATTTGGAATATTTTTTGTGCTACATCTGAAACTTGTAATTTTCTTGCTTTTTCTTCTACAGCAATAATGATACCGTCTTTACATTTTACTCCAATTGCTATAGTTCCTCTTCTTACAGTCTCGATTGCATATTCTACTTGATATAATCTACCATCTGGAGAAAATACCGTAATTGCTCTATCGTAACCTTGTTGTGCGGGAAGCATTTGTTTAAAATGCTCTGAAAGTTTAATTTAAACCGTACTCTATTTGGCAAATATTCTTTGCATGAAATTAGATTAATGACATTATGATCGTCATTACACTTTTTTAATTTTAAATGACACTTTGATTTTTGAACTAAACATAGATCTAAGTTTTACATTTATTTCTTGTATGACTATTTTCTGTTCTCATTTTTTGGAATGTGAAATAATCGATATGCTGTATGTCCATAAATCATATTTTTTTACATATGAAAAATGATAAAATTAAAAATTTGATATATAGATAATTTTCTAAGAAAGTTTATTTCATGTTTTCATAATTTTTGAACATTGGAATTTAAAATAGAATTTTCAGGCCATAAAAATATACGTTCAAATCACCAAAAAACTATAGAAATTACCAAAGAATCACACTTAACTCCACAAGGTGATTGTATAATTGGTGTTAATGCAACTTCTAGTTGTTTTGATTTACCTGACGAATTAAAAAATAAATTAAAATCTAAAAACACAATTGTTACTTTTTCGATTAAAGTACATGATCAAGAGTTTGTAATACAAGGGAGAGGTGATCCAAAATTAACATTTACCCATTTAGAAGATATTGTTATTCGAAAAAGCGATTTTGTTTGTCCTAGAACTCTATCTGTTAAATGTGATAACGCATCTGATTCACTTCCTAGAGAAATGGTCAAATTATTACAAGATCCAAAAACAAAAGGTACCTTTACTATTACCGTCAATTAAAACTGTGACAATTTTATATGCATTAATCATTGTTTGATATCATGGGACTAAAAACAAAACTTTTCCTTTTGATTCCTTTGTCTGCATTTGGTGTAATTGTATTTGGAGTAATGCTGTACATTGGTTTATGTAAAAATTCTATTATTCCATTAAACTGTTGATTCTAGTTTAATTCTTAAAATTTCGTTGCTTCATAATTCGGCAATATTCGTCATTTTTGAGGAAATCTGAGAGAACCCGTTGATATAATCATCAGCAATTTTCTATAATTTTGAATTATAAAATAAATTATGATCTTATTTTTCAGAATCTTTTTCAGATTCTTTTGCTCTTTCCCGCACTTTTTTCATTATGCAGAATTTTGACAGTGTATTGATTATTCCCATATTGTACATTGTATATCATATTCAATTAAGGGTTTGTAATCTAAAAATGATCAAAACTTTTCTATTATTTTCTATTTTAGTTAATTTTGGTTTAGCAAGATTCTCTTAAGTCATTAACCTGTAGAATTTTTGTGGTAAAACCAACTGTAGAGTTACCAATTTCAAAAAAACCATCTGATCTTGAACTTAAAAAATTAAAGGAGTACTTCAAAGAAATGCCTGTTTCAGAAATTCTAACTGGTCTAAAATTTGCAAAAAATAGGTGGGTTGCAAAAGATGCTGGAACCCTAAAAGTAGGAAGAAAAAGTATCATTGAAAAAGAAGTTCACTCGGTAACTACAGAACAAGCACAATGGAGATTAAAAAATTGGAAAATGATGATTGCAAACTATCGAAGACGTGGATATAGCTATCCTACAATATCTAGAATAAAGAAAATTTTGATACAGAAAAGTAAAAAAAAATCTAAATAGTTCTAAAGTAAAATATCTGATTTTTGATTAACAATTTGTTGTTTTAGATTATCTGGAATATCTGGAATCGTTTGTTTTGTTTGTCCTGCAATTACATTATGTGCTTCTTCAAGAATTGCTAATGAATCTGCATTTGCTTCTTGACTAATGTTCATATCGTTTCCTCCGGTAACTGATGAACCTGACATAACATCTCCTAGAATCTGTGATAAATCTGACATTGACGCATTTGCTTCTGGCATAATTCCACTTAGTGATGGACTAAGACCTTTGATGATTGACATACATGGACTTAATGTAACTACAACATCGCCTAATTCTGAAACAGTATCTAGTCTAAGTTTAACTTGTTCCATAGAAAGTTTTGCGCCACTTACCATGTTTTTCATTTTTCTAACTTGTGATAATTCCCCTGCATATGCTTGAGCATAACTGTTCTTGTTGTTTTTTTGTGCGTTTACAATTTTCTCAAAAATTGAATCATGTTTTTTTTGTAATTTTTCATTAATACCTTGCAATTTTGAAATTTGTAATTGTAATTTTTTTTGTGCAAAATCAATCTTATTTTTTAATGGTTCATCTGGTTTTACCTTACTGATTACTTTTTGCGAAATGCTCTCCCCTTCAATTTTATTCCAAGAATTACTTATCATGCCCAATTTCTTCATTGTGAATCAAATCTTTTGTTTTAAAGGAATTTGTCACCGTAGCTTGTGTAACTGGAGTTACACATACAGTCAGTTACATTATCCAAACGTAAATGTAAATATTTTGAAACCTTGTCCTTGAATTTTAATTTCCAACATGTGTGATGAACTTTCTTGCTCTGAAACAATATTGTATAAATCCGGTTTAGATGTATTCATGAAATTATCCAAATTTACGGAACTTCCTGATAATTCCTTTGAAATTGGTTTATCATCAAGAAATATTTCCATGTGTGCATTATTGTCTGAAACAATGTTTACTTCTTTAGCATTATACAATAGTTTTATCGTTCCTGTTTCAGAAATCAATTCCATACTATCTTTGTGATTTTTCCAATCACCTGCCAAGTAAAATTTATGCAAATCAATATTTTCATGTTTAGAATAACTAACTACATTTTCTGGTTGGAACCCTTCTTTATTTCCCAATTGATTTCTATTTTCAGCAAATTTGTACCCAAAATATAATTCTGGAGTTCTGAACATTGTATGTTCAAACTCGTCAATATTTACAAGAGGTTTAGTTGATTTTGATTGAATTCCTAAAGATGCTGATCTTTCATCTAAAAGTTGTTGAATAATTTTTTCTGTTTCTTTATACCCTCCTTCTCCAATATGATCATATCTAATGTATCCTTCATGATCTGCAATGTATTTTCTTGGCCAATACCTGTTTTCAAATGCTTTCCATGTTTCCATATTATTATCTAACACAACAGGATAGTCAATTCCGTGTTTTTTCATTGCCACCTTTACATTTTCAGGATCTTTTTCAAATTCAAACTCTGGTGAATGAACTCCAATTATTACTAATCCTTCATCTTCATATTTTTCATTCCATGCTGTTATGTATGGTAATGTTCTGATACAATTTATGCAACTGTATGTCCAAATATCATACAGTACTACTTTATCTTTAATCTCTTGATTTAATTTTTCAGGCGTTGTATTTAGATAATATTCTATCCCAATTAATTTTGGAACTTTTTTAAATTTGGATTTATCTATATTGAAAAAATTCTCATTATTTTTTGAATCTATAGATGTGATTTTTTCATCTATAGTTGAGAAAATTAGGCTCAAAACTCCTATTCCTATGGCTATAATTATGCCAAAAGTTAATGCGGATTTTATTTCTGTTTTCATTTATTCATCATCCTATTAACGATAATCTATTGAGTAATGGAAAATTTGCTAAAATTGCAAGTTGATTTGTAAATACTAACACTCCTAAAATGATAATCAATCCCCCTAAAATTAAATTATAATATTTGAGATGTTTATTCATTGCATGAATTATTTTATTTGCTCTGGAGAAAAAAATTCCTAATAAAATAAACGGAATTCCTAATCCTAAAGAGTACATCAATAACAAATTAAATGCAATTGAAGGTGTGGTTGCAGCAAGTGTAAGTATAGTACCTAAAATTGGCCCTACACAAGGAGTCCATCCTGCTGCAAAAGATAATCCAAACACAAATGACATCAGATAATTTGACTTTGATGTTTTTGGAAGGAATTTTTTCTCGATATTTAATTTTTGAATTTTCATAGAAAGTAGTAAAAAACCCCCAAAACCAATAATGATTATCCCTCCAACATAATTCATTATTTCTATGATGTTTTGACTGGATGTTGAAAGTACGCTGTTGATAATTACACCTAATGCTGAAAATATAACTGAAAAACCTAACACAAAAAATATTGAATTTAAAATAATTTTTGATCTGTTTATCGATACCGTTTTTGTATTGCTTTTTTGATTAATTTCTGATAATGTGGTTCCAGAAATATATGCCAAAAATGCAGGTATCATTGGTAAAATACATGGAGCAACAAATGATCCAAGTCCTGCAAGCAATGCAATTCCTAATGTAATTTCTACCATAATCTCATATACTGATTTTTCCATTAAAGCCTTCTTCTGAAATTTTTCCTCATGTTACATGCCAATCCGTTTTTAACTGGGTTGAATGGAATTTTTAATATGAACAAACGTTTCATTATTGTCGGAATTGTTTTAGGAATAGCAATCACATTAGCTGTACTTATCGGCTCTCCTGCATTCATGGGCTTTGATTCAATGAGATAATTAACAAAATCTCTTGAATGCTTTTTCAAAAATAAACAGTGTTTTTTCTATATCCTTCTTTGTTAGCCATGCTGTGACTGAAATTCTTAGCCTTGCTTGATTTTTTGGAACTGTTGGAAACCTGATGGGTTGTACAAATAACCCGTTGTCATTCAAATATTCTCCAAATCTCATTGCTTCGTTTTCTTTTCCAATTATTATTGGAATGATGTGTGATTTTGATTGAATACTGTAACCTATCTCTTTAAGGCCATGTGATAGTTGTTTAGTATTTTCTTTTAGTACTTTTCTCTGTTTTTCTCTATCTGATTCAAATCTTTCTAAAGTATGTTCAATTAAGAATGAAGGGAGTGCAGATGTATAGATAAATGATTTTGATTTGTTTATACATAAATCAATTACATTATTTTGTGATGCCACATAACCTCCAAATGATCCTAGACCTTTACTTAAACTACTAATGTACACATCGACTTTCTTTGAAACTTTAAAATTATTTGGTGTGCCTTTTCCATCTGATCCTAAAACAAAATCTCCATGTGCATCATCCACGATTGTAATTGCATTTGATTTTTCAGATATCTCTGTAATTTGTTTTAAATTAGATACATCTCCATCCATACTGAATACCCCTTCAGTGATTACAAACTTGTTTTCTCCTTTTTGTTTTAATTTTATTTTCAAATCTTGCATATCATTATGTTTGTATATTGAAATTTTTGCATCTGATAATTTGCATGATTCAATTATACTTGCATGATTTAATTCGTCACTGAAAATTATGTCTCCTTTTTTTGCAATTGATGAAATTACTCCAAGATTAGTCATGTATCCTGTAGGAAAAATCAAACTGTTTTGTTGTGATTTGTGTTTTGCAAGGTTTTTTTCTAATTTTTTATATGACTCATCATTTCCTGAAACTGATCTAGAACTCGATTGAAGTTGCTTGATTTGATTTTTTTTAGTTGGGATTCCAAGGTAATCATTAGAGCTTAGATTTAGTAATTTTTTACCCTTAATTGTAATGTGTGAGCCTTGAATTTTTCCATATCTTAATTTTCTATACAAATTCTTTTGTTTAATTGACTCTAATTCTAAATCAATAAAATTTAGTTTATGTTTGAAGGCCAATCTTTTCAATCATTTTGAGGTCTTTTTCAGCCTCATTTCCTCCCATTGTCAAATACCCTGCAGTAATGATTCCATTGGCACCACTCTGTAACAACTCTTCTCCAGAATCATCAAGCATTGTTTCTCTTCCACCTGAAATTTTTATCACTGCTTCTGGTAAAAGGAATCTTATCACTGAGAACATTCTTACAATTTCTGAATTTTTTAATTCGGTTTGTAATTCTAATGGTGTACCTGGAACTGGAACTAAAATATTGATAGTTACTTCTTCAGGGTACAATCTTGCTAATTCTAATGTTAATTCTAATCTTTGCTCTCTTGTTTCTCCTAATCCTATAATCCCTCCTGTACATAATTCCAATCCTGCTTCACGTGCTATTGCTAATGTCTTTAATCTGTCTTCATATGTATGAGTAGTACAAATTTCAGAGAATTTTGATTTTGCAGTTTCTAAATTGTGATTGTATCTTTTTACTTTGAGTTCTTTTAATTTTGTAGCTTGTGTTGGTGTGAGAAAACCTAAACTACATTCTACACTGATTCCAACTTTTTGATTTATTTGTTCTATGATATTACAAACTTTATCAAAATCTTTTGGTGATGGTTCTCTCCATGCTGCAACTAAACAGTATGATTCTGCACCTTCTTCTTTTGCTTTGGTTGCTTTACTTACTACTTCTTCTGGACTAGGAAGTTGATATGTGTCTACACCAGTGTCAAAAAATGCCGATTGTCCACAAAAAGTACAATCTTCACTACATGCATTTTTTTTTATATTGTTTAATTGTTCAACATCTATTTTTCTTCCATTGAAATCATATGTGATTTCATTTGCACATTTTGCAAGATCTTTTAAATTCTCATCTGGAATATTCAGTAATTTTTCTGCGTCTTTAGAGGATATGTGAATTCCTGCAAAAACCTTTTCTTGACACTCTTTGATGAACGCTACATTGTCCATAATTTTTCAATGATATTTCCATTTATAACAACACTGGTAGTCAAAATCTTTCCATTATCGGCAATTTTAGGCACAAATGCGTTAACCTTAGGTATGATTAGGGGTTAACACAATTTATTATATTTTTGATGATGATTTCTTTTATACCTGGTATACAAATACCAAACAAATCACACTTGAAATAAAAAATAATATATTAGAAAAACAAAATTTAACTAAATTTTAATTTCAAATTTTTCGATGTATTTTTGAAAATATTCTTGTATTGCTGTAACTGTCTTTTTTTCATTATATCGATTTAAAATAAAATTCATAATTTTTTCAATATATTTCTCTAATCTTTCTTTTCTTTCTATTACTATTGAGTGAGATATAATCGATGATTTTTCTTGATTGTTTAATCTAATGATAATCATGTATGCACTAACTACTTCTTCTTGAATATGTTCTAGTAATTCTAAACCTTTTTTTCTAAAATGTATTCCATCATTCATCATGATTCTAGGCATTTGTTTAATGACATTTAGTTCTGTTTTTTGATTAGTTTCAAAAACTTCCATCATTTTCAAAAAATCATATTCACTTTGTGCTTTATTCATTTTTTTATACACACTTTTGTTTTTATCCGGTTTGGTTTCAAGATAATTCATTTCTTCAAGCCTTTTTAATCTGTTAATTATGGCTGATTTATCTCCACCAATCTTTCTAACTATGTCATTTGTAAATCTCCAATTACTTGTCACTTGTAGTATTTTATCATCAAAGATAGTTGTCATATCGGTTCAGTTTACAAAACTGCTAGTTAAATCATACCATGAAAAAATAACATATCTGATATTCATTTCTTTCAAGTTCATTGTGGTACTAGTAATGCATTCTAAATTTGTATAAAGTTAGATGTGTTTACAACTTTATTATCTCATTACTATGATAACTAAAAGATCAATTACAAAATATTCCTAGGTTAGCAATCAGACAACTTGTGGGGCAGCATTTTTGATTGTTTTAATGGTTTTATTTAGAAGTAAATTTAGCTCTTTTTCTGTAATTGCTAAAGGTGGAACTAACATTACAATATTTCCAAGTGTTCTAAGATAGATACCTTGTTTTTTTCCTTCTTCAAAAAATATTTTATTTATGGATTTTTTAGGTTTGATGGGTATCTTTTTTGATTTATCTGACACCAATTCAATTCCCATTAACATTCCTTTGTGTCTGATATCTCCTACGATATTAATTTCTAACATTTCTTTTTGAAAATTTGTAAAGATTTTTGATGTTTTTTGAATTTTTTTAATTAAATTATTTTTTTGATACATTTTGATATTTTTATTTGCTACAGCAGCAGCAATGGGATTTCCTGTGAATGTATGTCCATGAAACAAATGTCTCCATTCATTAAACTCTCCTGAAAATGAATCATAGATTTTTTTATTTGCAAGTGTAGCTGCCATTGTAAGATATCCTCCAGTTAACATTTTTCCAAATGCTACAATATCTGGTGTACTTTTCTGTTCTTCATATTGTATCATCGAACCTAATCTTCCAAATCCTGTAGCAATTTCATCTAAAACAAACAACACATCATATTTTTTACATAACTGTTTAATCTTTTTTTGAAAATCCTTTGGAAATATTATGACCCCTCCTGCCATTTGAGCTCCACTTTCCATTACAAAAGATGCAATGTTATTATTTTTAGAAAATCTTTTTTCAATTTTTTCTAAACATTGATTTTGATAATCAATTAATGAATAATTTTTAGGCAGTCTGTACTTGTTTGGTACTGGAAATTGAATTGTTGAAAATAATTGCTTTTTGAATTTACCAAAAAATTCTGGAACAAAACCTACTGACATTGCACCAAATGTATCTCCATGATATCCGTTCTCTATTGTAGCAATCTCTGTCTTCTTTTTCTCTCCCACATTTTTCCAATATTGTAATGAAATCTTAATCGCAATCTCCATTGCAGAAGATCCATTATCTGAATAAAACACCTTGTGCATACCTGGAGATATTTTTACAAGTTTTTTTGCTAGTTCCTCTGCAGGCTCATTTGTAAGATTAAACATTGAGGAATGTTGTATCTTTTTACTTTGAATCGTGATAGATTTGACCAATTCTGGGTTTGAGTGTCCCCATACATTACACCACATCGAACCTACTGCATCAAGTAATTTGTTTCCTTTAGAATCAATTAACCATACTCCTTTACCTTTAGTAATTCTATCAAATGAATCCCATTCTTTCATCTGTGTGTTTGGATGCCAAACCGAACTTTTCAATTGATTTTGTTTAATTTCAGATCTTAATAATTAACCGATGAGTTAATCAATAAACACTTGTAAATTCATTTTGTTGAAATCCTTATTCATTACAGGTACTGATACGGATGTTGGAAAAACATATGTTACTGCGGGATTATCTGTATCTCTTCGAAAGATGGGCATAGATGTTGGGGTAATGAAGCCTTTTGCAGCAGGAACTGCACAGAAAAAAGGATTCAAATCCGAAGACGTTGAAATTTTATCTAATGCTGCACAAATTACCGATCCTGAAAATTTAGTGAATCCTCAATTTTTTAAAATTGCAGCATCTCCATACACTGCTTGGAAAAAATTAAAAACAAAACCAAAAATTCAAACTATTTTGTCTAGTTTTAAAAAATTATCAAAATTACATGATACAATTTTAGTTGAAGGAATGGGTGGAGTCATGACTCCTATTCTTAAGAATTATTTCATAACTGATTTAATTAAAGAAATGAACATTCCCACAATCATTGTTACTAGAACAAAAGTTGGAACTGTAAATCATACTGTAATGACTGTAAAAATGTGTCAAAAATACAAAATTCCAATTCGAGGAATAATCATTAATAATTTTGATAATGGATATCCAGTTAAACAATTGACATCTGATTTAGAAAACATTACTGGTATCAAGGTTTTGGGCTCAATTCCTTTCCTTAAAGACTTGAGCGATACATCTCTATACAAAACTTTTAAGAAAAATATTGATCTTAAACCCTTGTTAAAGTAATTTTTTAAATTCGTAATATTTTGAATTTGTTTGTACCGTTCACATTACTAAATTGTGCAATCTCAAAAATTATCTTAGAAAACGATGAATTTTTTTTAGACACTACAAATGATTTTTTATTTATTTGAATTTCTTCAGATAAAATCACCCAAATATTCTCTTTAATTGGCTGAATTTTTTCTAATTGTAATATTTCCTCATCAATTACTTGTTTGTCTGATGATTTTGGAATGCATATGACCAAAGTCATTTTTGGATCTTTTTCTAGTGTTTTAATATCTGGAATTACAATGTCTAGTTCTTGTCCATCATACTCTATTTTTCTTTGACTATTTAGAAGTGCATTAGTTAACAAATAATGTAAAATTCCTGTGGCTAAAATTCTTATTGCTTCATCCTTTGTACCCATCTTTATTATCTCATCATGACAATTTGTCATAATTTCTTCAATAACCTTATCAAATTTTTTTTCTTTAATTAATTCAGGAATTGTTATAGATTTTTCTATATACTGGAACAGATATTCTTTGATAGGACTAATTTCTTCATCCATTGATTTATTTGATTAAAGTTTGAATAAATTCGTTTGATTATTTATTCATTGAAGACATAACGTCTTTCGCCTCTAGACTCTACGTCTGTTTTTACATTTGCCAATACAAACTCTCTTTTTGGTTTTAGAACTGGATCTTCTAATGTTAGTTTATTTTCATGTAAAATTTCGTATTCTTCAAGCGTTAGTCTTCTTCTATCTCCTAACTCGTTTTCTAAATTCATATCCTTTACAATTTCTTTATACCCTGATTGAATAACGCCACTAAACACCATTGCACTACTTCCACTACCATACGAACCAAATCCAACTCTTTTACCTTCAAGCTCAATCCCTTTTTGAAACTCAAATTCTAAACTACTTCTAAATCCAAGATACAATGATGCAGTATACAAATTCCCTATCATAGTTGATGCGATTAATGAACTTGCAAGTTTTGATTCATACACTTCTTGATATTCTGGAGTTTTTGTAAATAGTTTTGTGAATTCATGATCTTTTGTCATAAATTCCTCATCACCTAATACTGATTCAATGGTTCCACGAGGATCTTTTGGAACTGGTTCATCCATGCCAATTTCAGTTAACACTCTTTTCCACCTTGGAAGTTGACGCCATTCATGTCTTACCAAATATGCTAATGCCTTTTTGCCCATGTTACTATAGGGCAAATGCATGTTGATGTAATCCATATGGTCTAAAATTGTTTCATCTTGTTCTAATTTGACTAATCCTGTTGAAATTATTTTTTTCTTATATGCTTCTAATGCTTTTCTTACTTGAATCATGTATAACATGTTTGAGTATTGACCATGAACAATAGGTGTCTCTTTTCCAAACGGTCTGTAAAAATCATATTCATCTTTAATTGAAGTAGCAGTTACTTTGGGGTCAAATGCTAGTAATCGTGGTTCATCATTGAGTAACATTACTACCGAACCTGCACCTTGAGTCATCTCTCCACTAGAACCAATGTCATATTTTGCAATATCTGACACTACTACTAGTGCATATTTCCCTTCTGCTTCTCCTGCTCTAATCCAATTTGTATTATCATAAAGTGCATAAGAACCACTTACACAAGCAAATTTAGTTTCAATTCCGCCACAATGTTCAAAGGCCCCTTTACCATAAACTTGTTCTAGCATTCCAATAACGTAAGAATTCATTGCTTTTGATTCATCAAATGATGATTCAGTTGAAACGTATAACCTTCCAATATCTTCTGGAGATAATTTATTTTTCTGCATAATTTTCAAACATGCGTTTGCTGCAAGAATTGCTGGATCTTGATTAGAATCAACTATTGCCATTTGTGATACTCCAAGACCTTTTTGTAATTTGACTGGATCTAATCCTCTAGCTTTTGCAAAATCTTCTGCATCAATGTATAATCTTGGAATGTATATTGCAATGTCGTCTATTCCAGCTGCCATAAGCTTGGCTCCGATGATTCATTAATAAGGTTATTGAGTAAATTTGAATCTTTTAGGTATGATAATTTTGTTTTTGTATGATTTTTTTATTTTAAAAATGATCGATGATCTATTTTTCTAACTCTTTTTCAAAAATATTCTCAAATGTTTCAAAAGGTTGTGCTCCAAACAATTTTGTTACCTTCCCGTCTGCACCAATCACAAAAAAGGCTGGTGTCCCTGTTAACTCTAATAATTTTGCATCATTATTACTTGAAAGAATAACATCTGAATATGTTCCATTATTCATACATTCAGACCATTGATTCTCATTTAGTTTGATATTTTGTGCAAATTTCAGAAGATTCTCAGAAGATGCCCATCCGTTATTTTCTCCTGCCCAGTTAGAATACAAAATATCATGATATTCCCAAAACATTCCTTGTTCTTCTGCACAATGAGCTCCATGTGAAGCATTAATTGAGTCAGGACCAATAATGGTGTAATCTTTGAATATTATTTTGACTTTACCTGTCTCTACATACTGTTGAATTATTTTCTCTTCAGTAGAATGAAAGAAAACATTACAAAAATGACATTGATAATCTCCAAATTCAACTAATGTGATTGGTGCATCATTATTCCCAAGTACTGGTGAACCATTTCCAAAAAATGTATTCATAGTAATTTTTGAAGGTCCAATTTGTTCTTTAGTTGGAGTTTGTTTGACCATTAATTCTGTCTCATTTGAAATTCCATTAATTCCAAAAAATATACCAATAATTACAATTGATGCAATAGTCGCACCTATGCCGAGTGAGGGACCATGTAACAATAATTTTTAAACCTATTTTACACATTTAGTCTTTTGTGATTGTTATTTTGGATTATCTGTTTTTGGTATTTACCACATTGTATAATGTAGTTCTTTGAAATATATTCATAAATAATCAATATATTTTTAGAAATAATATGAAAAAGATTTTTGTAAATGGCTATGGTTCAATTGGAAGCAGAATTACATCATTTCTAAAAGACGATCCAGAAATTACAGTTATTGGTGTCGGAAAATATTCCCCTGATGAGAAAGTAAATGTGGCAATATCTAGAGGGTTGAATGTTTATGTTCCTGAAAGAAAATTAGATTCTTTTTCTAATTACAAAATATCTGGAACTATAGAATCTGTACTTGATGAATGTGATTTAGTTATTGACGCTGCTCCTGGTGGACACGGTTACAAAAATAAAAAAAATCTATATGAACCAAAAAATATTTCCGCTATTTATCAGGGTGGTGAATCAACTACTGGCGATGAATCTGTTTCTAATTTGTTGTTTAATTCAAGAGCAAATTATGATCTTGCATCAGGTAAACAACATGTGATGCAAGGTAGTTGTAATGTGACTGGTATGGGCAGAATTTTAGAACCTTTACGTGAAAAATTTGGAGATGACTTGATTCGATTTGATGTTACCTTAGTTAGAAGGTGGGCAGACATTGAACAAACAGAAAAGAAAGTTTCTGATACCATTGAAATGACTGAAAAACCTCATCATGGTGATGATGTTAAATTGTATTTTGGCAAAGATGCCCCACTTTATGTTCGTGCAATTAAAGTTCCTACTAGACAAATGCATTTACACATAATGGATATTAGATTCAAAGAAACTGCTCCAAAACCCTCTGAACTTCACAATATTTTTGCAGATGAGTTTGGGGTTGCAACATTATGGACTGCAAAGGGTACCAAAGATGTAAGGGATTATGCTCAAAATATGGGATTTAATTTTACAGACACTAACATGATTCACATTCATGCTAATATGACTACATCAATTGGAGATACTGTTCAAATGATGTATTCTGATGATCAAACAGGAATTGTAATTCCTGAAAATCATATGTTGTTACAAGCAATGTTGTTTGGTAAATCATATGAAGATGCATTTGCACATACTGAATCTATCTTTCATATGAAAGAGAAGAAATTAAAATTGCAAGAACATTTTGCAAAAAAAGACTAGATTCTAATTTTTTCAATTCTAATTTTTTGTGGAATATTTTTTGATACTTTTTCCACTATGATTCTTAATTCATCAATTTCTACTTTGTCTCCTTCTTGGGGTATATCCTGGAGTCTTTCGTGAAGTAGTCCGTTAAGTGATGCATAGTCATCACCTTCTGGAATCTTTGTCTTGAAAATCTCGTTAATTCTATCAATTTCAATATCGCCATTTGTAATTATAGTATCTTGATCAATTCTTTCATATTCTTTCTTTCTTGTAAGGTCGGTTTCATCTTCAATTTCTCCAACAATTTCTTCTAACAAATCTTCAAGGGTAACTAGCCCTTCAACTCCTCCATGCTCGTCTACAACTATTGCCATGTGTGTCTTTCTTCCTTTCATTTCTTTTAGTAATGAACTGACCATTTTTTCTTGTGATGCAAAAACAGGTTTTCGTGCAATTTGTTCCAAACTTACCCCTTCATTGTCTTTTTCTAATTCTTTGAGAACATCTCTGACGTGAATAAATCCTACGATATCATCATGAGTTTCACCATAAATTGGAATTCTTGAATGTCCACTTTGATTAATTTGTGGAAGTGCTTCAAAAAGTAATGTCTTTGAGTTTAATGTAAACATCTTAGTTCTTGGTGTCATTACTGAACGAATTACTGTATCATCAAATTTTAAAGCACCATGAACTAATTCCATCTCTTCTTTTTCAATAGCTTTTTCTTCTAATCCTTGGTCAATCACTCCCATAATTTCTTCTTCTGTAATTGGTGGCGGGGTGTAACTACTTCCTGTAATTTTTACAACTCCTCTTGTAATCACCTCAAAGAATTTTACTACTGGATAAAATGCATAACTAAATCCAAGTAATACTGGAGCGTATCTTAATGCAATTTTTGTTGAATTTGCATTGCAATATGTTTTTGGAGTTATTTCTCCAAAAACTAAAATCAAAAAGGTCATTGCGCCAACTGCAATCCCTAAACCATCGTTTCCAAATAACCTAATTGCTACACTTGTGGCAAGAGCAGATGCTCCAACATTGACTAAATTATTTCCTAAATTAACACTTGACATCATCCAACTTGGATTGGTTTTTAGTTTGTGCAATGCTTTAGAACCTTTCTTCCCATCATTGAATAATTGAATCACTTTTGACTTTCTAATTCCTACTAGGGCAACTTCTAAACCACTAAAAAAACCAGATAATCCAATTAAAACTGCTAGAGCTGAAATCTCTATCCATAATTCTACCATATTCTTCTCCGAAAAAATTTCTGAGAATCATTGTTCTCACTATTCATTTAGTTTTTTTGCACCATCTTTTGGTAAGTATAATTTTACAAACCTACGATTTAACTCTTAAGATCTAAATTTGAGCCTGATTTTTAATTAATTTCTAGGAGGATTTGCAAATCTGTTTTCTGAGTTATTGTGATAATCTACTGGTAACATTGCATCTTTTTGTCTACCTGTTAGAATTCCTACTACTGTCTCATCTTTCTTCATTATTCCTTCGCTAATCAATTTCTTAATACCTACAACAGATGCACCTGATGCCATTTCACAATCAAATCCATTTAATCCAACTACTGACATTCCATCAAGCATTTCTGAATCCGTTACTGTTGTAACTACTCCATCTGTAAATTCTAATGCACGCAAACCTTTTAGAATATTTGCAGGTCTTCCAATTTGGATCGCAGTAGCTTTTGTTTTTGGTCTTAATCCTTCTTTATCTAAATGATCATAATATCTGGAAATTAATTCTGTATTTGGTTTACCTTTATTCCAACGTAATTCTTCCCCTTCAAACTTACCGTTATACAAATCAGACAATGTACTTGCACCTTCAGAATTAATTACTGCAATCCTTGGAATTTTTTTTATCCATCCCCATTCATACAATTCCATCAAAGCTTTTCCACAACTTGATGTATTTCCTAAAGCACCACCTGGATACACAATCCAATCAGGTGCTTCCCAGTTAAGATATTCTAATGCTCTAAATGGAATTGTTTTTTGACCTTCGATTCTAAACGGATTGATTGAATTTACTGTATATCCATCATGATTTTTTGCATCATCTAATGATTGTTTTAGCGCATCATCAAAATTCCCATCAATTTCAAGGATTTGAGCTCCATATTGATATGCTTGACTTAATTTTCCTGGTGCAATTTGACCTGCTGGAATATACACATCACAATTAATTCCTTCATTTGCTGCAAACATTCCTGCAGCTGCTGATGTATTGCCTGTAGATGCACACACAATTTTTTTTGCTCCCACCATTTTTGCATGAGTAACCGCAGTTGCCATTCCGTTATCTTTGAAAGAACCACTTGGATTGTATCCTTCTGGTTGTAACCATAAATTATCACTATCAATTCCTATGAATTCTGAAGCTTTGGTCATGTGATATGGTTTTGACAATCTACCTTCTGCACCATCCAATGAAACCAAAAATTTTGAACATTGTTCAATATCTTCAGTATCTATTTGACAAAAATTCAATAATTCTCTAAATCTCCAAACGCCACTTTCATTGAAAATACTTCCTTGTGGGTTACGTCTTTTGTAAAATACTTCTTTGAGACTCTCTGAGGGTTTATTTTTATATTTTACATCTAACAAATGTCCTTTTTCACATTGAACATTTGTACTCTCTATTGGATACTCTAAACCACATTGTAAATCAATACATTTGAGATATGCGTCACCTTGCATTACATTTACAACAAAATAGTGATAATTTAAAGCAAATGTGTAATTTTTACACAACTCAATCTATTTTTCCTAAACTATAGATTGGTCAACTATGAAATATTTGTGTGGTTACTTACCATGAACATCTAAAAAAAATATTGATCCAATTTTTAGACTCTTATGATACGTTAAAAGAATTTGAAGACAAACCTGGAGATCTTGAAAATGTTAAAAGAGAACTTTTGAAAATTAATGGGTTTTTAAAAGTGATCACAAAAAAATATGATTCTGAAAAAATAATCCCTTCTGATTTTGATAAATTGAAAATAAAATTTGAAGATTATTTGAATAATTATTATTTTGAAAAAGAAATTGAAACACTTACTCCACTGTATGTTGATGATGTCTATAGAATTAAGAATATGAGATTAAAAATATTGGATGCGTTAGAAGATCGTGAAATGATATACTCTGCACATGAATTAATAGAACAATTATGACTGGAAAGAAAAAATGTATTTTGTGTGGTTGTTTAGATCATAAACTATTTGGTTGTTCTAGGTATTTTTCAAAAAAATGTACTTGTTATAATTTGTAGATTAACTGAAATACTCATTTGTGTTTAGGGCCAGATCTTTCATGGAAATTCAAACAACATTTACATTCTTTTTCGACACATTCGGACTCATTATGATGTCCACAAATTCCACATTCACAACTAGCCATGTATATCATAATTTCCTTTAGAATATAATTTCTCCTTTAATTTTTATGCGTTTAATGTAAAATGGTACTATTTTTTAGATTTTGTTTTTTTCTTTGGCTTTTCTTTTAATTCATTTTCTATCTCTTCAGCTTTATTATCTACCGCTTTGATGATTTCTTGAATCAATCCGTCAAGATCACTGTCTTCTGCTGCAGGCTCTACCGTTTCTGCAATTTCATTAATTGTAGTTGAAATTTCTGAACTTACATCTTCAAAACTTTCAGGATCTTCATATGCTGCATTGTACAGATTTTTTAGATTATTCACATGTCCTACAACTTGATCTGTCAACATTATTTTGTATTCTGTTCCATTGACCTCAAATTCTTTTGAACTCATACAACATTTTTCAAATTCTTTTGTTTATAATGTTTTTTAGGCAAAACTTCTTTACTTTATAATCTTCATATGTCTAATTCTGGGTCTCAATTGATCTAGTTTTCACTCTATGTTGTGTAAATTTTTTGAATTATCTTGAATTATCCATAATTTGGTCCATCACTTTTTGTGCAATGACTTGTTGCTCAAAAATTGCTTGTTTTAATTTTGGATCATTTACTCTATCTACTCTGTTTGGAAATTCATAACTCCATGACTCTTCAAATTCTTCAAATGATTCATCCATACAAGTTGGACAAATGTCCAATAATTTTGAAATGGCAACATCTGTAGTCCATGATTTAATCTTGTAAAACTCTGAATGATTCCTATCTAGTATGGTAGTGATTTTATCTGAATCTGGAGCAATTGCAATGTAATCTTTAATCCATTTACCATTTAATGTCCATGAATCACCAAATTCATCAACTGCAGTGTTATCTCCAGTTTCCGTTAGATGGTAACTGCTTCTATAGTGGTGACCAGTGTATGTGTCTGGTGGATTTAGTGACTCACCTGTAATTTCAATTCCGTGATTAAAGTAATTTGCAGAACTGTGTCTGTTCTTATCCCACATGTTAGTTGCAAGTATGTTGTATTCTAAAGATTCTCTAAATGTGTGAGATATGGATAATTTCAGACATTGTGAATTGTTTTGCTCATCACAAGATACAACACTATTAGATACTGTGACATTTTCTAAAATATTTTCAGGATCAATTAGTATGCCAACTATTTCCTCATCAGGATACAAATTAATTTCCACTCTTGGCTCAATTAAAGAAAATGGTTGCCCAATGTCTCGTGCACCAAATCCAACCTCAAAGTGTCTAATGGAATCCACTCCAGAACTATCATAAATTTTAAACTCTGCTAGATTTTCTCTTCCCACATCTACAGTTAGTAGTGGGTATGGTGTGAAGAATTGTTCCACATCTATTGCATTACCATTGTATGAGAACCCGTCAGTTACCAATCGTTCTCCGGATTTATCTAATCCCATAGTTGGTGGTTTAATACACGCATATCCACATCCTCCATTTTTCTCGTTTGATGTTGCAGGAGTATTGTTTGTAACAGATTGATTTGCAAAATTAGCCAACGTGTTTGCTGAAAGATCTTTGATATTTCCAGAGGTTCTAGTATATGATACAAGTAATGTATCATCACCTGTCATATCTGCAGACAAAGTAAGAGTTATTGTAGATTCTGAAACAGAAATGGATGTAACTGTAGGATTTGATGCAGCACCAGAGATTGTAAAGTCACCTGCAGTAACAGAACTATCATATACATTTTCAGACATTGTAAGGTCTATAGTAGTAGTTGATGTGGTAGAAGCTGATGAAACAGTGGGGTCATCACTTTCAACTAAATTAAAAGCAGTACTAACAGAAAATTCATACACTTTATCATCAGATCCACCTAACATGAAAAATTTTGTACCATCATCATTGAACGCAAGATTACTAAATGTACCATCAAAAGAAGATAATGTTAATGATCCATCAGCCGTCTGAGTAGAAGTTAAATCATAGTTGGTAGATAATGATACTTGTTTAACGGGATTTCCTCCGCCTCTTACAGAATATACTTTAGAACCATCATTATTGAAAATCAAATCGTTTTGTGCATTACTTAATGTACGAGTTGCAACATATGCAGTAGATGATGACAAGTCAAATCCAGTATTGATGGAGTATTCGTACACATCTGACAAATCAAGACCGTCTAATGCAAACAATTTGGTACCATCAGAGTTGAATGCAATTCCCGTAACTACTGAATTTCCAACATTAAGACTTGTGAATTTCCACTATAGGTTACTGTGTTTGATAAATCAAAAGCAGTTAGCGAATATTCAAATATTTTATCATTTGTAGCTCCTGCAACAAACAATTTCGTACCATCAGAGTTGAATGCAAATCCGTTAGGATTCATATCTTGAGATGCTGTAGACATGTTATTTCCAGAATACGATGCAGTAGAGAGATCAAATCCTGTAGTTAGAGTGTATTCATAGATGTTTCTTCCTCCAAGTACGAACATCTTTGTTCCATCAGAGTTGAATGCTATATCATCAGGAGCTGTTGTTTCATCACTTATAGAGAAGCTTGTAGTGTATGTAGTTAGTGCAAATGCATCAGGTGGTGGAAGTATGTTAATAGATACCATCAAAGCCAAAAATAGTGTAAAAACAAATTTTCTATAAATCAAATAGTTTAGAACTCAAAATACACATTAAAAATATAACGAATAATTATTAATTTTAAAATTACAAACACATGCAACAAAATATTCTATTACCACTAAAATAGCAACTACAATCTAAATACCAAAAAAGGACCACTTTAGGCACAAATAACAGGTCAAAAAAAACTATTTAACAATACAAACTCTTTTTTGAACAAATAATGATTCATCAGATTATGGGGAAAATGATTTTCATTAAAGAGATAGTTACAACTGAAAAAGAACCAAGACTTTGCCCCACATGCCAAAAAGAAGATAGATTTGAGAGAAACACAATAAGAGAAGAAAGATCAAGTGGCAAAACAATTTTGTGTAATCGTTGCGAAGTGTTGATTGTAATTACAAATAATCAACTAAGAAATGTAGAACTATCAGCAATCAAAGATGATACAATCATGCTCAAAGAACCTCATTTGATTAGAAAATTAGGATATTAGAAAATCTGTATTAGTGATTGATCAAACTGGTTTTTCCAGGAATGTAGGGTTAAAAAAAATTCTCTTCACTGTTAATATCAAACATCAGTATAGAGTGAGTTTTTTAGTAGGATTTCTACAAAATTAACAATGGTAAATTCAGAACAAGACCCTGAGAAATATGAAACAATAATAATTGAATCAAAAGTTAGAGAAGGGTTTTTTCATAAAGTCATCAAAGATGTAGAAAGTAAAAAAGCAGTTTCTTGTTCTTGTAAATGTTGGAGTAAAGGAAACAAGCCTTGTTTTGGTATGAGAGAGATAGGATATTAGGTTGATTTTTCAAGCATTTCTTTAATTACAATACTTCGAACATTTGCAATCTCCCAATCTCGAAGATTTGCTTCCTTACATTCTTCTTTGATTATCAATCCTGCCAAACCCTTGCTCCACATATGTCTTCTAGTATCATAAACTTCAAGAATTTTTCCATGTTTTGTAATTTTGATTGCTCCATGACATCGTTTGATAACTTGTAATGCAACTTTGGAATAGAGTTTTTCAAAATTTGCCATAATGGAATTTTATATTCACATTTCAAAAAGGTTCTGATTTTAATTTCGATAATAATATACCATAGAATTTGTTAAGATAACTGCTGATGATTAATCAAAAAAACTAAGCTATAACTGATTGTTGATGAGTTTGCCGAATTATGAAGCATCGAATAATATCATGATTGTTGTTCATGGACGTTTACAGTCATGGATAATGATGGGGACAGAGCCTCAGGATTATCGATACTTTCCCACACAAAAATTTCAATAGTGTATAATCCAGATTTAGTAGGCATCCATGATTGAGCAGGGGATAATGATTGGTTTGGAGATAAAGAACCAGTCAACCAAGATAAAGATACTACAATGTTTTCATCATTTGTTACTTGTGTGAGGTATGCAAAAGGTTGTTGAATGTTTTGACTATTTGAGACGTCAGCTACAATCATTATTTGTTCATTTACAACATGGAATTTTTTTTCAGAAGAAATCTCAGATGTAACTGAATCTGCAAAAGATGTCCCCATACCAATTACAAGTAAAAAAATCAAGAGAAAAACAATTTTCATAATTGGTATTAATATAACGAATATTTAACATGTCTAATGGGAGAACTTCCTAAAAGATTTCCAGAGTATTCATTAATGTATAAAACAATTTTAAATCAAATCAAAAAATTAGAAGATATCAAATCTACACCAGAAAATAAAAATGAAATTCAAATAAAAATTAAAAATTATAAGATAGAATTAGATAAAATCAAAAAAATGTTTCCAGAAAACTTTTTTGATAATTAGTTTTATTTTTGAGAATTATCAGCGCCATGACCATCCCCATGATCATGTCCACAATCACATTGGTGATCATTACCCTTTAGAGACACTAGTTTAACTACCATATCATCACGAATTTTCAAAGAATCACTAATTTGTTGTTTTAAAGAATCAGAGATCCAGTTTTCTTTATGTAGTTCACGAATTGTATCTATAATTTCAAGATCTAAATTCAACAAATTATCCATTAACTGTTCTTGTTCACTCATAAATGTCCAAAAACATACTGGGAAAAAAACTATTCTAATTTACCAATAATTAAGCTTCTACACTCTCTTTTAACAGAGTTTTTCGAACTAAAATTGGGATTTTATAATAAGCAGCCAAAGCCATAGCATCAGATGCACGATAATTTCTAAAAACCAAGTCTTTTTTTCCAGTAAAGTACAAATTTGCTCTTAACACATCACCACTATCATAAATTTTCACTTTGACTAGAATCAATTCACTTTCTTCACAGATATCCTCAACTAGTTTGTAAATTGATGGGGCAGATTCGCCTTCAGTTTCACCAAAACTTGAGATATGTTTTGCAACTTCTCCAGAAAATGCCCGCATATGGAATTCTTTTCCACTATCAGATTTTAGAACAACCATGCCCTCAACAGCATAAGGGTCAACAAATCCCACATAATCAATTGTGACAGACTCATAATCAGGTTCTTGTGCTTGAGCAATATCCACTGTTCTTCGCATAAACATCATGATTTATGCTTATAAAGATAGCAAAATTTTGGGATCAATTTACATAAAAATCAAAAACGATCAACAATCAAACGATCAATAATTACACACAACCCCAAATTATTTAAAATCCCCATCTATGGATAGCTTATTGTCAAGCAATACAGAACGTGCAGTGTCATATGTGCTAAATAAATCAGTTACACAATACATGGACAAAGACGTTCTAATTCTAAATCAAGAAACTCCAACTAGAGATGCTGCAAGAATGCTTCGTCACTACGAAACAGATGATATTATAGTTACAGATAATGAAAAAAACCCTGTAGGAATTGTTACAGATGAAGACATTCTAAGCAAAGTCAGTGATGCATCAGTTTACGCAGAAGATACAAAATTAAAAGATGTAATGAGTTCACCATTAATTACAATTAGTGAAAAATCAACATTACAAGACGCATTACACAAAATGCGAGATAATAACATTAGAAAATTACCAGTAATTTCAAGAAAAAATCAAATCATGGGAATGATTATTCAATCAGCTATTGCAAGTATCATTAGAAACGCAACTACAACACAACCAAGAATTCTAAGTACACCAGTAAAAGCAGTCTTGGGAAATTTGGGATTTGTCTTACAGTTTGCAGGAGTATTGTTATTGGTACCAGCCATTGTTGCAACAGTTTTAGAAGACGTAACTACTGCAACTGGGATTTACCTTACCACAGTACTTTTGTTAGTTACAGGCTTTTTCTTAAATTCTTATGGTGAAAAATCAAGTATTAATTTACAACAGGCATCGATTCTAGTATTTTCTAGTTTATTTTTACTGACATTATTTGGAACTGTACCATACATGTACGTATTACCAAGTGGAGAGAGTTCTGTAGAAATGTTTGGAAATGCATTTTTTTCAAGTGCTGCAGGATTCACTACAGGAGGAATATCATTGTTTGATGAACCTGAAGAACTACCTCAAAGTTTCACATTCTTTCGTAGTTATACACAATTGGTAGGTGGAATGAGTTTCATTTATCTAGTAATTACTGCATTTTACCCTGAATCAAAATTACAGTCAATGAGAGGTTTTATTTCTGGAAGAACTCTTCACATGAAAGAACTTTTTTCGACAATTACAATCATCTTTGCAATATACATTGTAATTGTTGCATTATTGCTATATTTCTTTGGAGAGCAAGAAGACATCATAGATAATTTTTCATTAGCGATGAGTACTATATCGACAGGAGGATTCTTACCATCATCTACAATATTGGATGGATTAGTATGGGAAGAACATGTAATCTTGATGGGGGCCATGATATTAGGGGCATTGCCATTTACATTCCACTATGCATTTGTAAGAAAAAAATTCTTGTCACCAAAATTAGGAAAAGAAGTATTAACATATTTTGGAATATTAGGTGGTGCTACGATATTATTTGCAGCTACTAGTGGACTTGATACATTAGATAGTGTATTTTATTCTGTATCAGCTAGTACTACTGCAGGACTTCAACAACAAAGTCTTGCAGGATTTAATGGTGGAGCACATACAATTTTGATTGTTTTAATGATTGTTGGAGGATGTGGATTTTCAACTGCAGGAGGATTGAAAATATTTAGATTGTTCCACTTGAAAAATGCAATTTCAATATTTAGAAAAACTAAAAGAGAAAAATTATCCACTCAAACAAAAAAAGAAGTCACATCTACATTAATTATTTTAGCATTGTTTCCAATAATTGCAGGAATCACAGGGGCACATCTAGCAGAAATTGAAAATGTATCATTTCAAGATGCATTTTTTGAATCAGTAGGAATAATCACCACAGGAGGGTTATCTGCAGGAGTGATAGATTTTGAAACAGATCCTGCAACAAAAATAGTTTTAGGATTTTTGATGATTTTCGGACGACTAGAGATAATTGCAATTGTGTATATTTTTGTTCCCAGATTAAGTTAAAATGAGATTTAATGAGATTAGAGTGAAGAGAAATCATGAATAAAGAGTCAGAAAAAAATATCAAAAAAGGAAAAAAATTAATTATTTTAGGATTTGCAACAATTGGAATTTTATTTTTACTTTATGGAAGATATCAAGATCCAGAACTTTTAACACCTGATGCAATTGACACGATTGGAAGAATTGCATATGGATTTTACATTACAATAATAGCATCGTTTGGAATCATTTCACTTGGAATGTATAGGTATCACAAAGGCAAAGTTCAAGGAAACGGAAAAGATCTCTCAACAATTATTGCTTTAGTTACATGGAATTCAAAATCACGTAAAATTTTTCTAACGGTATTTATTACATATGGAATATTTTTTTCACTAGTTTCTGGAACATTAGTGTATCAACCAGAAGTGAGTTTTTCATATCATTATGGAGCTATAATCCCATCAGGATTTATTGCACCATGTTGTGGGGATATTGGATACATGCCAAAGGTAATTGTGTATTTGACAGACAATGTAGGGTTGCAAATAATTCCAATTAATTTAGTATTACAGATAATTGTATCATACCTAGTAGGATTAAATGCATCAATTGCAGTAAACGCATATACAATTTCTAAAAAAGGTAGAGGAGCAAGCAGTATCGGAGCTGCAACAGGATTATTCATTGCATGTCCAACATGTGCAGGATCATTCATATCGATTTTTATTGGAACTGCAAGTGGAATTGCTTTATCTGTTGCATTAACAGAACTGCAGACATTATTCATTGCAATTTCAATCCCTGTATTATTAATTACACCATATGTAATGGCAAAAAAATTAAGAAATAAAGATGGAAGTTGTAAAATTAGTGGAGAATCGCAATAATGGGCATTCAATCAGCCTCAGAATATGTGGATTTTTTTATAAATTTGAATATGGGAAAAGGGGTGAATTTATTGAGATTTTTAAATAACGAAAAATTAGTTTTGAAACAAAAATTAGAAAATAAAAATTTAGACAAAGTAGCAATCAAAAAAGGAATAGACATTTTAGAATTATTAGTTGAAGAAATTGATAAAAAAGGAGAAGAGTACGTATTAAAAAAATATTACCAAGGGGAGGAGAAAAATGGATAAAAATTCAGAGATAATCAGAACAGAAATAATCAGAATACTTAATGAGAATGGTAGAATTCGTGGAAATGATCTTGCCAAAAGAGTAATTCAAAAAATGGGCAACGAAAAAATTGTGTATAGAGAGATTAGTGCACTAGTAGAATCAGGAGAAGTTGATAAAAAAGTGCACAGTAGATCACATATTGAATATGAGTTAATTGATCTTAATGAATCAGTAAACAATCAATTACAAAATTTACACAAAGAAATAGAGATGATTTTCAATGAAATTGCAGATTTTGAAACGATTAGTGAAGAGGAGAAGTTTTCATATCATGAAAGAACACGTTCAGTTATACATCAAATTCATATCGTACAATCAACTGATGGAATAATGAAATTATTGTCATACTATCCAGCATTTAAAAAAGATAAAATGTTTTCACAAGTTAATAGACGAATAGGGGATTGTTGGAAAATTATCATGGAAATAATTGCACATCAACCAGAAGAGAATTTTCTGAATGATATTTTAGCAAATTTAAGAATTTTACAATTTGATTCAAAAAACGTCAACTAGACGTTTTCAATTTACTTACAACAATATTGAAAATTTCATTATTGTCAAGTAAAATAAAGGGTAAACCATTTTCTTCACATGCCTGGCCACTTTCAGTATCACGAGTTACTAGAAGCATATCATTTTCTTTGGCATAATTTATGACAGAGTAATCTGTTCGTAGTTTATGTCCATCAGCACGTAATTTTTTTACACTGTATGCATCATAACCCAATTCTTTTAGTTTCTCATCCCAGCCATCATCCATTTCATCAATTAAAATTTTCATAACTAGGAATAATTTGGATTCAATATTAGTGTAAACCAGAGTCAACTACTTATTTTCAAAAAAATGTAGATATTTGATGGATGTAAAAGAAGAAGACAAGTCTGAAGTGTCAAAAAAAAATCATTTAAGATATTATAGATCACTGGAGAAGACAATTACTGATATTAAAAATGAAAAAACACAGGAAAGTGAAAATGTAGTGTTAAACCATTTAGATAAAAGAATCGAAGCAATGGAGGAAGATAAAAAAAGAATCAGAAAAATGTTCCCAGATATTACAAATGAGGAGTGGAATGGCAACACCTAGTGAGAAAAATCATAACAAACATTTGGATTTACTTCAAGAATACAAATTACATTTAGTAAAATACATTGAAGAATTACAAAAAATTGATAAAAATTCAGAATTTGCAAAAAAATGGAATGAGAATACCATTAAAGAAAGAAAGCAAGAACTCCAAGTAATTGATAAAATAATAAAAAATCTGATCAGATTTTAATTATGATATTTTTGAGTCAAATCATAAAGAGATTCACAAAAATTATGAACATGTTCAGAAGATATACCGTCAAACCAGGCAACCTCTTTATCAATATGAAAATCATTAAACGTATTTGGAGAAGTAGATTCCACAAATTGGATTTCATCTGAAATTAATTGATTCATTTCATCTAATTCAGATTCAGTTAAGTCATAATTACAAGTCATTAAATCAATTTGAACAAAAAAATTTCCATGATGAGGATTTATTCTGGATTTAATGAAGGGTTTGTTAAGATACTGACACTCACGGAAATGTTTGTCATATTCAAACATTTTTGAATCACCAAGATATTTCTGCAATGTCTTATGATATGTAGAAAATAGAAGTATCTAAAGGGACTCTAAATATTTGCAGTAAGTTTCTTTATTTTTGTAATTAAACGAATTTTGTTGGCTATAGGGATTTCAGGCTCCATTGTAAAGTAAATGATGTTTCTTTTAGAGTATACAACCATTTGAGAGACTTTTTCTCTTTCAACATGTACGTATCGTACCTTACCAAGAGATCTATCAAACTCTTTTCTCATGGCTCTTCTTTGTGCTACTTGTTTGCAAAAGTGTTCTTCTTGTTTTTGAGATTTTAAATTAGTTTTACCTGCCTTCATTATTGCTTCTCTAATGTTACCTTTAGGATCAATAATTGCACCAAATCTCATTTTTGGATCAGAGTCAACTATTTTTTGAACAATTTCAAGTAAATCAACTTTTTTTGTAGCAGCCATGTTATAATTTGGATAAATTTGGACTAAATATAATCTATTAAGACAAATTTTAGAAAAATTTGTAAAAATTACGTTTCAATATGCATTTTATTTTTTAGATTTTTTTAGTTTGGGTTTGGTTTTAGAGACTTTACCAACCACAGTTTTAGTTTTTGTTGTTTTGCCAAGTGATTTTAGTTTTTTATTTTTTTCATCGATCTGTTTTTTTAATTTTGTTTGTTTTTCCTTTAGTTTTACATTTTTAGATTTTATTTTTAGGTCGATTTTTTCACGTTTCTTTTTGAGTAAATCAAATGCTTTTTCATCTTTTTTGAGTTTCTTAATGAGATCATTTTGAGATTTTAATTTTACTTGTTCTTCTTTATTCATTTTAGAGAGGGCTAATTTTTCTTGAGAAATAGCTTTAATCAATTCTAATCTTTCTTCTTTAGCTTTAATCAATTCATCTTCTTGTGATTTGATTAAAGATTGAATTTTTTGAGATTCTGTAATTTTTACATGTTCTTCTTTAATTTGAGAAAGAATCTTTTCATAATCATAATTCATTTTTTCTAATTCTATTTTTTTCAACTTGATTTCAGAAGCAATTTTTGCTTGATGTGTTAATTGAGACTTTTGCTCATCAGTCATTTTTGCCAATAATGTTTGTTCAGTTTCAATCTGTTTTTCAAGATGTTCTTGTTCTAATTGTGCCTCAACAAGTTGCTTTTTTTGATGTAAAAGATCTTGAGATATTTTAGATTTTTCAGAACTAATTTTTTTAATCACGTTAGTCCTTGCTTTTTTCACTTTTTCAAGCTCTTCTTTTTGGGTTACAATGTCTTGAGATAATTTTGTTTGTGTTGCTATATTTAATCGTTCATCTTTAATTTGAGATTCAAGGTATTGTTTTTCTTGAGAAACCTTTTGTTCGTATTCTTTTCTGTGGGTGACAAGTTCAGTTAATTTCAACTTGTTAAAATTTAATGTATCAGAAATTTTTTCTTGTTGTTGAATCTTTTCTTTTTCATTTTTGATTTTTTTAGAAACAACATCTAGTTCTTCAACAGTATTAGTTGGAGTCCAACCTTTTGGCATACTTCCTCTAATTTTGATTTTAGTTGGTTCTGAATTTTTCTGGGATAAATCAGTCTCAACAACTTTTGAAACTTTTTGTAAAGTTGGTTGAATTTCAGGGAGTTTTAAGACCACAATAGGTTTTACTTTTTCAATAACAAAAGAATCTGTAGAAAGTTTTGATTGCAAATACTGAATGTCAGAATTGTATAGTTGTTTATTATCAGAAATCATGTCACTGATATGTTGTAATCTACCTGGATCTCCAATTCCATTTTCTATTAGTTGATTAATTTTTTGAGAGAAATTATCTTCAACATTATCTTCAGTATCATCTTCAACTGCAAATGTGGAATGTAATTTAGATTCCAGATAGATTTGATCAGAGTGATACAGTGGTTTTTTCTTTTTCAAAAATTCTAAAATATGGAATAATCTTCCTGTATCGCCGTTCCCTGAATTGATTAATTCATTAATTTTTTCAATTGTTTGAGTCAAAGACAAATGTTCTAAACTAGCCATTACGTTCATGGTTTTTACTCTGATATAATAAAAATAACTTTTTAAAAAATTCACTCATGAATACATAATTTGATTTCATGCCTACAGATAGATGAGGATGATTTTAGAGTATGATTTTTCATGTAAAGGACATTTTATTATTAAACAAATTAGAAAAAAATGTATGAGAACAGGGATGCCAATTATAGTCATAGGAACATCCATGTTTGTTCTAGGGTTGATATTGTTTTATTCAATTCAAATTGGGCAAACAGATCCTGTTTTACGTTTCATCAAGAATTCAGGTACTTTTATGGGATTAAGTGGTATGGGCGTTACATTAGCTGGAATCATCATATTTTTGATTAATAGAAATGCTCAACCAATACAAGAGAATTTTGAAACAGAATATAAAGAATGATCATCAAAATTAATCAAAATAAAATTATTAAATTGTATTTCAAAAAAAGCAACTAAATTATAATAACTAAAATTAACACTAACAAGAAATGTCTGAAAAAACATGGGTAGGGGCAATTTATCTCAAAGATGAAGGAGGGTACGAGATTGTTTTAAAATCACTTACTCATTATAAGAAGAGATTAAGAAGCATTGAAAATAGTCCAGAATTAAAAGAAGCAGCTGCAATGTTTGCACCGATATTAATTCAACAAGCAATGAAAACACATCCAAAAGTAATAGAATTAATTCAAAAAGTTCAAACAAACATCGATGATATTCAAAAAGTTAACAATCTAAAAGAAGACATACCATTGTTTGAAAAATCTCTATTATGTTATGAATCAGATATCAATAAAGCACGAGATACAGGACATGAATATTTCTTAAAATTAATAGAAAATGTTGAAGAAGCATCAAAAGATCTTGAAACAATCAAAATTGCACTAGAAAAAATCAAAGAATTTTCGTAACAAGTTTACAATCCCTGCAAATACCAATCAAAGTATGGAAGCAATGCACAACATTGTTTCTTTTTTTCAGATTCATCAGTAATTTCAATAATCTTTTGAATTTTTCCCTGAAGGTATTCACTGGTCAATTTACTTCGAAATTGAGGCTGAATTTGGCTTATTACTTTAAGAATATCTTCAGAAGTACTATTTTCTACATCGTTTAGAATTTTTTGGATTTCATCTTTCAAAACCATAAAATCAATTGAAAAAACCCATTATTATTTGATAAAATTAGTCAATTAGGTCTGCATCATCCCAAGTAAGACGGAACTGTCCAGTTACTCTAAACATGTTTAATTTCCCTCCTTTTTTGAAATGTAATTTATACAATTTATGAGCAACATCATCTATTTCTAGAACACTGTCATTTTTGGTTGCTTGGAAAACTATTGGATTGTGGGAAATCTGTGACCAATTTGTTTCATCAAAATAAAGATGAAATTTTGTGTACATTAATCCCATATATCGTTCAAAATAAAACCCGAATAAATAACTAGATGAATTAATGAAAGGAAAAATTCAACGTAACATAGTGCCAAAATGACTAACGATTGGAGGATAAATTAATTCAAAATCAGAATCAGTCCTTATTACTTTAAGTACTTTAAAGATCAGTTGTTGAATCATTAGATGTTCATCTCTATACAGAGTTTTTTTTGGATTTTTTATTGAATCTAAAAGTGTAAAACCATTATCAGTTTGTAATAAATTTCTCAATAGTGAACTTGTAATTTCTATTTTTTCATCCATGCCCTTTCGAGGATAATCAAGTTCCAATCTCTTAATTTTCATCTTTAAATCATGAAATGATGTATTTGTAAATTGTTCAATATGTCGGAATGATTTTTGTTCATAATTTTCCATAGGAACATAAAATTTCATATTTCTTTTACAGGTAACAGAAATGATTTCTTTATCAACTAGGGAATTACGCGTTTTTTCAAAAGTAGTCTTTGCCATAAATTCAGGTACAACTAATTTTAACAGGGCATTATGATGTAAATCTGAATTATTTTTTATAATCTCAAATAGTATTCTTTCACGCTCATACATCTGTAGATTAGGCTCATTGTGACTCATTTTATCTAGGTCGACCTATATAGTATAGGTCATATATTAATCATTTTTGGTAAAAATATTCTAAAAAATAAGAAAATAGTATGAAATTAAAAAATTAGAAATAAAATTTCGTCTATTCTTTATCTATAAATTCGCTAACACCAGGTGGATCTGGAGCTAATCCTTTTCTCTTTCTAATATCAGCAACAGCAGTTGCTAGCATAGACTTTGGTACTTCAGTCCATTCTTTAAAGGAAGTATTCCAAGTAGCACGGCCAGCAGTTTGACCTCTCATTGCTTCAGATAAGGTAAATGTTTCAGAAGCTGGAATTTCACCTACAACAATACTTGATGCACCTTTTTGAGACATGTCAAGAACTTTACCACGTTTACCAGAAAGAATTGTTGCGACATTTCCAACTAAATCAGTTGGAACACGAACTTCAATTGCTAATGTAGGTTCCAATACGGCAGTACCTGCAGTGAGTAATGCACCCATGCAAGCTCTTCTAGATGCAGGTCCTAATTGAGATAGACCTCTGTGTGCAGTGTCTTCGTGAGGAACGAAATGTGTAAAGATGAATTTACAATCTCTCATCTGTTCTCTACATAAAGGACCTTCTCTCATAACTTCTTCAAATCCAGAGTTAATAGAATCAGTAGATTCTTGAACGAATTGAACACCTTTTGTTCCGTTAATCAAAACATTACCACGAGAATCAAATTTCATAACTCTCTTAATCGTGTCAGTATCCCATCCAGCACCTTTTAGTAAATCAGATACAACTTTTTTGTCTTTAATATCACTGATTTCACCAGTTCTAAGCATATGTGCAATTTCAGGTTCAAGTGGTTCAACTTTCATGAATATTTTGTTGTGTCTGTTTGGAGATTTTGCCATGATTGGTTCACAAGGACCCTTTACAGTTTCTCTATAGTTAATCAAAGGTTCAGAAGTAATAATGTCACATTTTGCATCTTGAATTCTATGTGTTGCAACATCAAGATGTAGCACACCCATTCCAGCAATAATTGTCTCACCGCTCTCCTCATCAATTTTTACAATCAAGTTAGGATCTTCAATGGTTAATTGACGTAAAATTTCTACAAGTTTAGGTAAATCTTTAGGATGTTTTGGTTCAATTGCAATTTGAACAACTGGTTCTGAGACATATTTTACACCCTCAAACATTGGAATATCTTTAATTGATGAGAGAGTATTTCCGGCTCTACATTCAGTTAATCCCAACAATGCAGGAATGTTTCCAGCACCTAGTTCACCGACTTGTTCTCTTTGGTTACCCATAAAGAAATTTACAGATTGAACTCGACCTTCTCGTTTTTCATCAATAATGTTAATTGTTTGACCATCTTTGATAGTTCCAGAAAATAGTCTTCCAATAGCAACAGGGCCTGCTGCAGGATCCAATACCATGTTTACAACCATCATAATTGTTGGTCCTGTATCATCACATGCAAGTAATGCTTTTCCAACATCAGATTCCAAATCACCTTTCCAAATTTGTGGAATTCTGTATGGAACTGCTTCATGTGGAGCAGGATGATGTTTTACAACCATACCAAGAACAGCATCAGCTAATGGTGCTTTCTCTACAAGGTCTGCAACTTTTTCATCATTATAAGCATCAATTACATCTTTGAATGTGATGCCTCTTTCTTTCATTAAATCAACGTTAATTGCCCATCTGTCCTTTGCAGAACCAAATGTTACACTTGCATCCTGAATTGAAACTTTCCATTTTTCTTTGTATTCAGGTTCAGCATAAGTATCAATTAATTGATTAAAGTTTGATACAACTTCTGCAAGTTGTGCTTGCATTTTTTCAGGTGTTAATCTTAATTCTTTGATAAGTCGGTCTACTTTATTGATAAATAATACGGGTTTTACTCTTTCTTCTAAAGCCATTCTAGTAACAGTTTCAGTTTGAGTCATGATCCCCTCTACTGCATCACATACTACAACTGCACCATCAATTGCTCTAAGACTACGAATTACTCTACCACTAAAATCTACGTGGCCTGGAGTGTCAATCATGTTAATGACATAATCTTTTTCTTTTTGTGTAAACATCAAAGTAACATTTGCTTGATAAATTGTGATTCCTCTTTCTTGTTCTTCTTTATCAAAGTCCATTGCCAAAGCTTTTCCAGCAGCAGATGGAGCAATAATTCCAGAATATGCTAAAAGACTATCACTCATAGTGGTTTTTCCATGATCAACGTGTGCAATTACACCAAAGTTGCGGATTTGATCTTTATTCTTGATGATCTTCAAAACTTCAGTAGTTGACTTGAATTTTACCATATTTTGCAAAACCTAGGAATCAGCTATTAAATCTTAGCCTTGAAAAAAGATCAGTAAATCATTTGATTACTTACATTTCGAATATTTTTTGCCAATACAAAATGACAATCTTTTCTTCTTTTCTTTTTTGCCTCATAAAGAGGTAAAAGTTGAGAAAGAAATGTGCAGTATAACATTTGATCTAATTTTTTTGAAGGGACATTAGGATGAATTACATTAATTCCAATTTTTTTAAGATTTGAAACTAGTTGTTTATTGTGAGAATTTTTTTCTTCAAAAATTATTACAGTGTCTCCTTTTTTACAAGAAAATAATTCCATGTGGGAGAATTGTTCCAATCGGACATAATGGGCATCATATCCCAAAATTTCATAAAATTTTGCAGCACAATACATCGCCAAAGGGTATGTAAAAAAAGTGCCAAGAACAAAAATCTTTTTGGATACAATAGATTTTTTTGCAAAATCTTTGGCTTTTGATAATAATGGAGTGTTTTTAGGAATAGAAATTGAAGATACCAATGAAATACAAGTTAATGCACTTTCCAAAAATGAAATACTGCCAGCAGTAAATACACCACCATTTGAGGCAGAAAGTAAAATGAACCTATCAGAAGCTTTGGCTAATTTACTATCTGATTTTGAGGTTATAGCAATAGATTTTTTTGCAATTTTTGCCACTTTGATATTAGTAATGGTATTTCCAGAAATGGATACAAAATAGACATTTTTTGATTTTACAAATTTAGTGTTTTTGTAGAGATCGAGCGGATCAAATGCAGATGTAAGACCATGTGAAAAAGACTCAGCAAGCATTGCAGAAACCAAAGAGTCACCACTTCCAGAAAACAGTGTAACTTTTTGTTGTTTTTCAGATAATGTTTTTTGTCGAGTAAATGATTTTAGAAAAATTAGTTGTAATTCAATGTCTTTTTCATATGCCTCAAGAGAATTCATTATGATAACAGTCCCAAAGGATGTTAAAAAAATAGTTCGAATAGGTTTTGATTTTTATTACGATTGTTAAGGGGTGTAGTCATGGAAATATCTGTAGGACACACTCCAGATTCTGATGATGCATTCATGTTTTATGGAATGTTTACAAACAAAGTTCCATCACCTGATTTTACAGTAAAACACGTAATAGAAGACATTGAAAAATTAAATCTTAAAGCAACAGATCCAGAATTAGATGTTACTGCAGTTTCAGTACATGCATGTGCATACATTCCAGGATATACAATTTTGAGAAGTGGTGGAAGTTTCGGTATCGGGTATGGTCCTATTGTTACAGCAAGAAAACAAATGACAATTGATGAATTAAAAAAATGTAAAATTGCAATCCCAGGTAAAATGACATCAGCATTTTTGTTATTACAATTAATGATTGGAAAGTTTGATTATGTTGAAATGAATTTCAGTGACATTCCAGAAGCTGTAAAATCAGGCAAAGTTGATGTCGGATTAGTTATTCATGAAACCCAATTATCATATGAACAAGAAGGAAATGTAAAGATTTTAGATGTTGGTGAATGGTGGCATAAAACGACAAATGGGTTACCAGTTCCTTTAGGAATCAATGTGATGAGGACAGATTTGGGCATGGATACAATTGTTAAATTTGATAAATATTTGCAAAAATCAATTGAGTTTGGATTAGAGCATCTAGAAGATGCATTAGAATATGCAATGCAATATGCAAGAGGAAAACCAAGAGACTTGATTGAAAAATTCGTTAAAATGTATGTCAATAAAGTCACAGTAAACATGGGCGATGCAGGAGAAGAATCAATTAGAAAACTCTTTGAAATGGCTAAAGAAAAACAATTGGTTCCAGATTTTGAAATTAGCATTGCCACCAAGTAATTATAGAACAAAAAAAATTTACAACTAATGGGTGATGGAATTGGCGGTCCTGTAATGGGAATTTTAACAAATAATGCTTTTGAGTTACTAGTAAGTCATTTCAGAAAAGATAACAAAGATGAATATGGAAAAACTGAAAAAATAGTTATCGCAAAAATTGATAATCCTGAAGAACCACAATACACAGATACTACTCAAGAGGATTTAGAAAGAGCACTAAAAGGAAAGTTTGTTACATGTAATGTGCAGTACAGAGATACAAAAACAGATGCACTAGTATGTAATGTGTTTGTTCAAAAACCACCTGAAGAATTCAAATAAAAATTATAACTCTCAATAGCAGTTATCAGATTACAAAAATTTTGAGATAATATTATTAGTACAAAATCAAGATCATATGTCAAATGGTATTAGTTGATAAAAGAATGCTGGTTGTAGGCATGGCATTACTAATCACAGGTATCGTGGTTAGTGTTAATGTCAATGCATCAGTTCCTGCAGGTCATTCAGGAATGTCTGAAGAAGAAACAATTGATTTGATGATTGCACAGCAAGAAAATCAAGATTACAACACACTATCTGGAATTTTAATGGGATTAGGCTTTTTGTTGATTTTAATTAGTTTTGGTACACGACGAAAGAAAAATAGTGCTAAAAGGGAAGAGAAAAAACCAGCAGAATGATTCAAAGTTTTTAATCTGAAATAATAGTAAAAAGGACATGATTCCAGAAGGAGATATAGACGGCATATGTCAAGATTGTGAGTTTACATTCAAGTATTCTGTAAAACCCAGGTATACTGATGCAGAGGTTTTAAGAAAGCATCGATGTCCAAAATGTGGAAATTTTGCATTAAAAAAAGCATGATTGTGAAAAAGAAAATGTTCTCGCAATTATTAGAGATTATAACAAGTGGGATTTTTTAGACTAATTTCCAATCTGATAACCACAGTTTCCACAGCGATTGGCCTTTTTATCAAATCTCATTTTTCCACATGTAGGACATTGAGTAAAAGCCATAATACAATTACATATACTTTGATTTAGTTAAATCTGCTTATTGATTTTCAATAAAACATTCTAACAATACTGACACTCAAATTTTGAGTTTAACTAATAATGATATCTATGTTTTTTCTACTGTAGATAATTTTTGATATTTGTTTTAATCAATTTTTAATAAATTGCTTCTATATTATGTTAAAAAGGAATAGATTGGATTTAATAATATAAAATCAGCATTATTACTCTGTGATACAAGCAGAAATTAGCATATATCCAATAGCAACTAAAACCACTAGTGCCAGTTTTTACATAGCAAAAGCAATAGATTCTATCAAAGATTTTGAGAATCTCAGATTTGAAATAAATTCCATGGGGACAGTGTTAGAGTCAAACAGTATGGAGGTAATTAATGAAGCATCAAAAAAAATGATGGAGACAGTACACAATTTAGGAATTAATCGTGTGGAGGTAATTATCAAAATAGATTCAAGAAGAGACAAACAAGTAAAGATGGAAGAAAAAATAGAATCAATCAAGAAACAACTAGACTAGAATTTTTTTAAAACATCAAAATGAGTATTTCGTTGTGCAGGATTACGTCCTATTTCTTGTACCATTGTTGCCAAATCATCAACAGATGATGCAGTATGTTTTCCAGCTGCACGATATATTTCCTCAGAAAAGGCAGTTCCAACAAGATCATTTCCACCATTAGATAATGCAACTTGTGCCAATTTTTTTCCAAGTGCCACCCAATAAACAGAAATGTTATCCAAAACATTTGCAAGCATTAGTCTAGATAAAGCAATAATTTTCAAATCATAAACAGATGAACATTCATGAGTTACCAAATTATCTTGCTCTAGCTCAGTATTATCTAGACTGAATTTTAAAGGAATCAATGTTAACAATCCATTTGTTTTCTTTTGTAAATCACGAATTTTTATCAAATGATCAACGATGTGTTCAGGTTTTTCAATATGACCATAAAGCATTGTTACGTTGCTCTTGATGTCCATATTATGTGCCTCCTCGATTACATCAATCCATTCTTGACCAGTACATTTTCCTCTAACAATTTTATTTCTAATATCTGGGTGGAATAATTCTGCACCTCCACCAGGCATTGAATCAAGCCCAGCATCTTTTAAACGAGAAAGAATTTCTTTGGTAGAATTTTTTGTTAATTTGGATAAAAAGAAAATTTCAGCTGCAGTTAATGCTTTGATATTGAGATTGGGGTGACTTTTTTTAATTGTCCTCATCATATCTTCATAATATTCCAGAGGTAATTTTGGGTGAAATCCACCAACAATGTGAACTTCAGTTGCACCCATTTGTTTTGCAATTCCAACTCGCTGTTCAATTTCCTGAGGAGTTAAAGTATATGCGTCATCTGCACCATCTTTTCTATAAAATGCACACATCTGACAACTAGCAGCACAGACATTTGTGTAATTCATGTAGTATGAAGCAGCAAAAGTGACAGTGTTTCCAACTAGTTTTTTTCTAGTAATATCAGCCACTGCTCCAAGTAAATGAGAATTATCATAATTCATCAATTCCATTCCATCGTTAAATGACAGTTCTTCTCCAGCTAATGCACGATCAAGTGCCTTAGAATCCCCAACCAATTGTTCTAACACAAAAATGGCTTTTTCTTGTCATGATATATTCCTTATAGCTCAAGAAATAAGTAACCATGAGCATTATTCTCAACATGGTGCTGCCTTTAATTGATGAACACAAACCAAAATGCTACTTGTGCCATAAAGGGTTTGAGGATATTGAAAAACTCAAAGAACATCACAATGCAGAACATAAAGAATTTTTTGAATCACATGAAAAACAAAGCACTCGCGAACCTGCACCAGGGGACGTTACAGTATTTTAGATTTTTGTGTTTTAATAGATTTTAGTAAATCCTCTGCAAAACTTTTGGAAATACTTGCCAATTCATATTGTTTATCAATAGACAAAGCTTTTTTGAAAAGTTTTATTGCATCATTTAATTTGCCCATTTCTCCCATGGAGAGACCTTTGTAAGCTAATGCCATAGTACATTTTTTGTCTATTTTTAATACATGGTCATAACACTTTACTGCATCAGAATACTTTTGATCAGAATGTAATGTGGCACCCTTGTTAAGTAATGCATCGATATTTTCAGGGGAGAGAGATAGGGCCTTATCATATGATTTTATGGCTAGTTTGTATTTTCCCATATTTTGTAGAGTCACACCCTTATCAACTAATGCTGTAATGTTAGATGGTTCTTTTTTTAGTACCAAATCATACAGTCTTAATGATTCAGAATAATCACCATCTTCTGCGCATTCAAAAGCTTCAGTTAGAATTTTTTCAACAGTGTCACTCACATTAGAAAGTAACAAGGTGTCAATAATATAGTGATCTTTGAGAATAGTTTTTTGAAAATTATTTTGTGTTTGTAATGAAATCAGTTTTTGCATTAATTAAATTATGACGATCTTAAATTAACCTCCAGGTAATAACATAATCATAGGATTAAAGAGTCAAGAAAAAAATTGTTTTCAAGAAGCATATTTGTCTCTAGGTTCAATTTCCAAAGATTTGTTAAAACAATACATTGCCTCTTCATACCTACCCAAACTTCGCAATGCAACTCCTTTATGATTCCACAAATCAGGATTGTTTTGATTTAGTAATAACGCCTGTTCAAAAAAATCTAAAGCATCATCAAATTTGGATTCCCCTAGGAAAGACTTTCCTTTTTCTACAAGTTTAGAAATTTCTTCCATGTATTATGATAAATAACATTTGTATTAAATATGATAAATCATGAAATAATAAAAAGAAAAATTGAACGAATTTTCAAGCATGTACCCAAAATTTAAATAAATTTTTCAAGGTCATAAAAGGAGTCATGGATGAAACAGACGAACGAATTTTAAAAAATTTAATGATGGATGCCAGATTATCTGCACGACAATTAGCACTAAAGCTTGGAATGTCAACAGTGACTGTTTTATCAAGAATTAAAAAAATGGAGAAATCAAAAATCATTAAAGGGTATTCGGCAATAATTGATCATGAGAAAATTGGGTATTCACTTACAGCAATAATTGAAATAATTGCAAAAAATGATAAAATAGTAGATATTGAAAATGAAATATCCAAATTTGAAAATGTGTGTGGGGTTTATGATATTACGGGTTCAACAGATACAATAGTTATAGCAAAATTCAAAGAGAGAAATGAGTTAAGCAAGTTTGTAAAGGGGTTAGCATCCATCCCAAATGTGGAGAATACAATTACTCATGTAGTTCTAAATACTACAAAAGAAGATTTTAGATTAGCATAAAAAATGAACGGGAACAGTTTTTTCATATTATCAATGTTAGTTCTAGGAGGATTTCAGACAGTAAATGCACAAAATGATGGGTTAGATATGGATTTAGAAGTTACAGATGAAGAAAAAATAATATTCTTTTCAAGTTTTAGTATTGCAGTTATCGGGATATTTTTATTTTTAGCAAGAGACATAATTTTACGTAAAAAAACATCTTATGATAAAAAAGATTTAGGATCTAAACAAAATAAAACATTTGAAAAATATCATTCAGATTGGGGAGACGATTACGAAGAAATAGGAAAAAGAAAAAATACAAAGAAGAATCAAGAATTCAGAGAGGCTGCAAAAAATGATAGTCTTCCAAATTATTATGACGTGTTAGGAATTTCAAAAGAAGCAACTCAAAATGAAATTAAAATTAAATTCAGAGAACTTGCAAAGAAAACACATCCAGATAAAACAAAAGTTAATTCTGAAGAAAAAATGGCAGAGTTGAATAAAGCATATGAAGTGCTTTCAGATAAAGAACAAAGAGAAGCATATGATAGATATCTAAAAATCAATTAAGAGGGTTTAATTTTATAATTATCATGCTAAGTTCAATAGAATCAGGAGTTTGAACACTGTTTGTTAGATTTGTAAACATCTCAACACATGTTTTCTTACCATCAGATTCAATTTCAGTAGTAATTTTTAATTCGCCAAATTCAGTATTTGGACCAAGCATGTTGTTTGTCAATAATGGAATTACTGAAAGATCTTTAATCTCACATTTCATTTTATATGCAAATTTATCTGAAAAATATACTCCACCTCTAGTTGTAGGTTTATTGACAGGAATTGGTGAATGAATTATAGATACATGAGAGATATGGAAAAATCTTTCATTTAGATGAAGAGTGTATTCTAGAGAGTCATCATCATTGGAATCAATCAAAATTTTAAGCAAGTTGGGATTTACAGACACGCAAAAACTGCCGAATTACAATTCTATTGAATCTTTCTAAACAAAATAAAACAAAATAAAACTAAACAAAATAACAATAGAACATATTTAAAAATACCAATAAAGATCATGGTATAATGCAAAAATTTGCAAATAGACATCCCATGAGAGCACAAATTCTCAAATTAATGGCAGAAAACGAGTTGACAGATGATTGTTTTGTAGAGATGTTAGATTATACTATTGATTTGTTTGAAAGTCAAGGATTAGGAAGTGATTATTATGGATACCACAATATCAATCATGAATTAGAAGTGACATATGTTTCACTTTTAGCTGCAAAACAAGAACAAGTCAAACTAACTAAAAATGATATCAAGTATCTCTATGTTGCAGCATTGTTTCATGATTTTGATCCTCAAAAAAGTGTAGATAAACCTCATGAAGAAAGTGTTTTAAAATTTATTTTGTTAGACAAAAAATTACAAGAATTATTAAAAATTGCAAATGTAGATTTAGAAATTATTAAAGTTTTGATTTTAAGAACAACATATCCTTGGATAGGGGAATTAAAAACAAACGCTGAATCACAAATCAAAGAATGTTTCCTAAGTTCAGATTTGACAAGAAACGATCTTCAATTTCAACAACATATTATGAAAATTGGAGAATATCTATCAGTAGTAGATAGGGTTTGCGGTTATGCATTAGGAGATTTTGTAAAAGCAATGGAGATGGCAAAAATGAATGCACATGCTCTAGCATGGAGACCATCATTAATTGTAAGAAGTGCTGTTGCATATTTTGAGGAATTATTAAACAAAGAGACAGATATGGTGAAAGGAGTCCTCAAAGTACTTTCAAATGAAATGAGAAAGAATTTTTTTGATACAGTTTTATCATTCATGAAGATCAGACAACAGGAAATAACAATTCAAGCTGATGTAGTATATGAAAATCTAAAACTAGTACCAACAATGGATTCAATGACAACAAGACAAGATCCAAAATATATCAAAGAATTGTATGAAATATTTTTAGAGTTACCAAGGCCACTACAATTTTCAAAAGAAGATTTTGATGAAACAATCAAAGATCCAAAAACAATCATCAATACTTTGAGATTGAATGGGAAAGATGGAGAAATTGTAGGATTTGCAAAGGGAGGAGCACTTGAAAAATATAATTTACGAGAAGAGATAAGAGATGAAAACTATGGGCTATCAAATACAATTTTTCTTGAACCAATTGCAGTAAAAATGGGGTATTGGGGACTAAAAGGAGGCAGTGAAATGAGACATTTGTTTATCATGCAAGCACATTCCATGAAATACAAATACATGACAAGTTTTGCGTTAAGAGAAGTAATTCAAGGAAGAATTAACAAAGAGCGAGCAGAGTTTGTTGAACAATTTGATCCAGAAAGATGGGATTATTACAGAATTCAAATATAGATTTTAGAAGGATGTAGTTAGATCAAAATTAAATAAAATTACAAATAAAAAATAAACAAAAATAATTATCAATACAAAAAATGTTGTTGTATAACGAAAATAATGGGATCAGAGATTTGCCAATTTGTAAAAAAAAATCAACTAGTTCTCGCTAATAGAACCTGAGCCTATGGAAATTATGACAATAGGATATTGTGTAAAGTGTCGAGACAAACGAGAAATCGGTAATGCTGGACCATACACCATGAAAAATGGCAAACCTGCAATCAAAGGGACATGTCCAACTTGTAGTACAGCCATTTTCAGAATCGGTAGAGGATAAAATTCTTAATAGAATTTTATAATTCTTCCCAAATTCATTAGGAATACCTCTCCAAAACAATTGTTTTGGAAGTAGGTCTTTTTCTAAAATTAAATTATTTAAAAAAATAGAGATTACTTTAGTCGCTTGTAGATCTCTTTGAACTCAGTGGAAAGATTGTATGCTATGTTAAGTAAATGTACTAGTTGATTCATGGATGTCTTATCTCGACTTAGTTGCCTCAAAATAGTCAAAGCTTTTTGAGGAGAATTTACAGACAAAGGGGTTTGTCCAGACCATGTTTCAAAAGCACTTTCCACATCCAAGCTGAAATTTAATACAAATTCTTTCCATGTAGACATGGTATTTGATGCATTTTCAGGCAACAAAACACTAGATAATTCACGGAATTGATTTTTCCTATCTAAATACAACATATCTAGGGCCTGATGGATTTTTTCTTGTGTATAATGTTCTGAATTTAACATATACATTCCAGAAAGACTCATGATGAAATATACACATAATCAATGATAAATCAGGTAGTTGATTCTCTGAAAATTTGTTAAAAATAATCCAATAGAATTAACAGATGTTAAGAAAATCAAAAGAATTATTCAATGAAATGCATTAAACAAGAGAGATTTAGAAATTTTTCAAATAGTTAAGAGGATCATGCAGAAAGTTCTGAAAATCTATTTTCAACATAATTCCAATTTACAACATTCCACCAAGCATTAACATAATCAGGTCTTTTATTTTGATATTTCAAATAATATGCATGTTCCCAAACGTCTAATCCAAGTAAAGGGATTTTTTGAAAAGTCCAAGGACTAGTTTGATTGGGAGTAGTCATAATTTCAATTCTGTGATATGTTTGATTAAAAACTAACCAACACCAACCACTTCCTTGAATATTAATTGCTTTATTAGAAAAAATTTTTTTAAAATTTTCAAAGTTATCAAAATAGACATCTATTGCATCTTCTAATTTTCCAGAAGGCATTACGTCACAGTTAGGAGTCATAGTCTCCCAAAAGAGTTTATGATTTTCAAAACCTCCACCAAAAAAATTGATGTTATTTCGACCAGATTCAGGAATTGAATTAAGATCAGATAAAATTGATGAAATGTATTTGGGATGAGATTCACCGCCTATTTGTTCTAAAGATGTATTGAGACCATCAACATATGATTGATGATGTTTTTGATGATGGATTTTCATTGTGTCTGTATCAATAAAAGGTTCCAACTCGTCATATTCATAGGGTAATCTAGGAAGTTCGTATCTCACCATAAGGATAAATTACAAAATCCACATATATTCTACAAGAGAAAAATTTGAAAAGTAGATTAATCTCTAAATGAAAATAACAATATGAAAAAATTAGGCACAATTGATTTAGAAATTTTGGAATTGGCAATTAAAAACAACGGTACATTTAATGAAAATAGTTTAGAAAGTTCAAATTTAAAAAGACTAGGTGTTGGAAAAATTTTAGATTCTCTTGCATCATTAAAAGACAGAAAATTAATTTTGTTAAACAAAGATGGATCATTTTCAATTACAGATATTGCAAAAGAAATTCTTTGGAGTGACCATATTCCAGTTTGGGTAAAAATTTTACGATTATTACAAATAAAATCATGTGGAATTGAACAAATTTGTAATATTGTTAAAAAGTCAAAGAAAGAAACAGAAAAAGAAATTGAAGAGTTGAGGAAAAATCAATTCGTGTTAATGTCCCCACAAAGAATCGAAGATAAGATTGTAAAAATTTATGAGATACTTCCTGAAGGAATTCAAAAAATAGATCAAACAGAAAAAGATGGATTTGGAGGATCGAACACAAAAAAACCAGACATAGAGATTACAAGAGTGATTGAAGAAATTAAAAAAGATGTAGATAGTTTACAAATTGAACAATTTGAAAAAGATAACATTATTGAAAAATTATTTAAAATTAAAGAAAAATTAGAGATTTAAAAAATGAATTAAACGTCAATTCCAGTAATAGTCCAATCAAGAGCTCTTAGAACACCTTGATAATATTTCATAGCATCCATAGAATCAGTTTGAACCAATCTTTCTTCAATGATCTTTCTGTACTCATCAATTTCTTTTTCAGATTTCATGATATTGGAATAAATTTTCATTCTTTATCAGGGTATTGAGATAAAATACAAAAATGTACAAAATGTGAGCTATTACTGTAAAGAGAGTGTAAAGAGAGGGTTATGAAAAAGAATAATCAAAACATTGTATTGAAAACTGAAAAACAAATTAAAAATTTACAAAAAGAGTTAGTCAAAACATTAAGAACAGATGAAGAACCATACTATGGTTTATCACTTGAAAGTTTTGTTTAAAAATGGAATTATTTAGAGCGAATTTTATCCTGTATTTGAGCTAAAATCAATTCTGCCTTGTCTTTATTTTCATAATTATCAACAGATTCATCAAGAATTGCATCAATCTCATAGCTTTTATCTACTAAAATATTTGCAACATGATCATCCAAAGTTCCACGTCCAATCAAGTAATATGCAAACACAGTATTTTTTTGACCGATTCTATGCAATCTATCTTCAGCTTGTCTATGAATTGCAGGGCTCCAATCTAATTCTGCAAAAATAACATATTTTGCTTTTGTAAGATTAATACCAACATTTCCTGCACGAATTCCTGCTATCATTAATTTTGATTCACCTTTTTGAAATTTATCAATTTGATCCTGACGAACAGTATCAGTTTGACCGCCGATGATAGATACAGGAGAAAATTCTTGAAGACTTTCATGTAGTAGTTTATGAATTACTTTATGATGACAAAAGACAACAACACTTTCTTCAATTTCCATAATATTTTTTACAAAATTTATCACATGTGGTAATTTTGCAATACCAGCAACCTGTCTTTCACTTTGTATTGCACGGTGATATGATGCAGATTTTGAAAATTCAGTTTCAGCTGTTTTTTGTTCTTCTTCAAGTTTTTTCCAAATCTTATCCAGTTCTTCAAGATAATAATCAGTATCTGATGCAATTACCTCTTTATAGCGAACTTTGTCTTTGAGTTCTTTTAAAACATCAGATTTTTTACGTCGAAGCATTACATGTTTTTGTAATTCATTTCTAAGAGAAGCACGTTTATTTTCTAAAACAATTGCTTTTCCTTTATCGTTTACATAACAAAAATAACCACAAAATTCTTTAAAACTTCCCAATAATCCAGGCTTTAAAATATCAACAATAGGCCAAATTTCAGAACCACGATTGTAAATAGGAGTGCCAGAAAGTCCAATTCTATACAAAACAGAAGTTAATGCAGCCAATTTTTTTACCGATTTATATTTTTGAGTAGTTTTTGACCTTAAATTATGAACTTCATCACAAACTAAAGTTTTAATTCCAACTTTAGATAAATCATCAAATCTTTTGAATAATAATTCATAGTTTATTACATAAATATCAGTTTTTGGAAGTTCTTTAGATTTTCCAGTTCGTATCAAAGTGACACTTGGGGAAAATGAATCAGTTATTCTACCGTTTCTACTTTTCTTTTTTAGAAATTTTCCAATCTCCCTTTCCCAGTTGTGTAAAGTTACCAAGGGTGCAATAACAAGTACTGGAAAAGTTTGTTTTTCAGTTGCAACATAAGATAGTGTTTGAACAGTTTTTCCTAAACCCATTTCATCAGCTAATAAGGCGTTGCCAGAAGATTTTAGTAAAAAATCCAATCCTTCTTTCTGGAAATTCAAAAGTTTTCCTCTAAACTGAGGACCAGTTTTTGCTCGTTTCAATTTATGTTTAATAGGAGGTAAAATGGGTTTTGGAGCATATGTTTTAACAATCTTTCTTTGCCACACAGACTTTGATAAAATATCAAGGGGATACCGGTCAAGAATTAATTTAATTTGTTTTATATTTTCAATAGTGTCAGGAACAATTACTTCATTAACATTTTCACCATACCATGCTTCAGTTACCAAACGTGTAATCATATTGACTGCACGATCACCAGTTATCTTCCAACTCCAAATTTTTGAATATTTATCTAAAACGTACTCAAGTGTACCAATGTTTTCCAAGGATGTTTCCATAATTTATCGTTGGAAGCTTTTTTTGCCTTATGAATCTTTCAGGGTGTAGACGATCATTGAAATAGTTTTGAAAAATGTACAAGAGTTAAAATATAACAAAGTACCAAAATTTTAGAAAAAAAATCGATCACATTACAAATTTTAAACATATTCAAATCGAAATTTTAAGAACAAATAATGAAATAGAGTAATTTCTAAGAAATAGATATGGCTGAAGACGGTTTTTTCTGGATTTACCTCGTATTTTTCATGATTCCATTGGCAAGAATCATTCCACGTCTTGTAAGAAAATGGCAAAATAAAGACAAATTTTCAGTAAAAACACAGAATTTCCAAAATGTGTCTCAAGAAGGATTTGAAAAAATGTCAAATGTGGAAAATCTAAAAACGTTCGAAAAGACGACCTCGTTTGAAACTCCATTAAAAAAACCATTAGAAAAAGACATGGAAGTTTTAGATGAAATCAATAATGGTACTAAGGATTTTGATCAAATTCAAAAAAATTGTAAGGTAAACAATAAAGAATTAGAAAAAATTTTAAAAAAATTTGAAGATGATGGATTAATGAGAGTTATAAAAAAAGAGGGAGTTAGAGGAAGTAAAATTGAATTACACCCTACTGAAAAAGGGTTCAAAAAGTTCAACGAACAATAATTACAAATTTGTGAATAACATCTAGATGTTCTAAAAATTAATAGTATTCGATTAATTGAATGATAAATGGGCATAAAGTCTTTAATTTTGTATGAGGATTTTAATTTTCAAAACACTTGAAAAATTTACAGGTATGGAATTAAGTAAGATAAGTCAACTAGATAATAACACACATGAAATAAAAAGAAAAGTTAAGAATTAATGGGAGTTTCCAACAGGATGGGGGGCAGTATTTTCATTATGGCAATCACAAGAACAAAGATATGTTTTATGATCGTTTAAACAATCAATACATTCAAAATGTTTTCTTGTCTCACATGATGCACAAATCATATTGATTACCATAAATCATAGATGAATTTGAATTTTTACATATTTAGAGGTATAAAATAATAGATTTTGGAATAAATGAAAGAGGATTAAAAAAGAATCAATAAATGCACAAACAATTTTTAATCTGAAAAAGATAAAAATTCTGATTTGAAAATATATCATAAATCATCATGCATCACATGTAAAAAAACGATTTCAGAAATTGAAAGAATGAAAATAGATATTGAGAAACGTGATTTTTTTAAAGAACCATTTTCTGAATCAGAATTAAAAAAAATTATCAAAATGACGGGCAAAAAACCAATAGAAATGATTAGAAAGAGGGATAAAAAATACAAAGAATTAGATTTAGAAAACAGCGAGAAAACAAATTATCAAATAATTAAATTAATGGTTAAATATCCAGGATTGATTTTACGTCCAATCACAATTATAGACAATAAAGCATTCATCGGTAAAATAGATTCAAAAATATTAAAATAATTTAAGATTCATTCTCGCTTTGAAAAATTCTCACAGCTTCCAAATGAGAACAATTTGCTTTTAATCCCTTGCTGTGATGAAATTTGTAAAAATTTTTGAATCCAGGACACTCACAAGAATCAGAAGTTACAAAATAGGATTTTTCAGGATCAGATAAAGATTTTATTTGGAACAAATCATCCTCAATTTTTGACACACTTCCAGTTTCAACAAGTTTTTTTGCTTTTCTAATGGTATTTGCACTCATAATTATACATACATTTTAGAACTATTCATTATTTGATTTTTTGTATGATAAAGTAAGATAATAGAATTAAATCAAAAATAATTTTTAAATTTCAAAAAGATCTAATATTATAAAGTGATTTTCTTAAAGAATATCATCAAGTATGAAAAAATACGTCATTACAAGAATTGCAACAATGTTTGGAGTGTTAATGATAACTTTGTTAATTACAATTTTACTAGTGGGTTCAAATATGGATACAATTTTGAAGCAAGGTATCGTTTTTCAAGTAAGGGCAGAAATTACTGAAAATCCATCAATTGCTGAAAGTTTTTCATCAGTTGAAGAATTTGAAGCATTTATTCAAAATAAAATAGACCAGAGAAATAAAATTTTAGGGTTAGATGAACCATGGTTTTCTCCTCAAAGAATAGGATTTACAATGTACAAAATTCTTATGTTAGATTTTGGACACGCAACTTTTTTGACAAGTGATGAAGGCTCATCAAATGTAAAAGATATTATTTTTGAAAAACTTCCAAGAACGATTTTATTATTCACTACTGCAACTGTAATTATTTCAATTATTGGAATTTTTGTAGGTGCAATGTCAGCAAATAAAATTGGATCATTCATAGATAGAATGACATCTAGTTTTGCAATTATCAGTTCAAGTTTTCCAGTATGGTGGATAGGAATGTTAATGATTTTTCTATTTTCATTTACTTGGCAGATATTTCCTGCAAGGGCAACACCAGATATACCATCATCAGACCCAGCATACATTGGTTCTTTGTTATACCATATGACATTACCATTAATCACCATTGTGATGATTGGTTTTGGTTCATGGGCATATTTGGTAAGAAATTTCATGGTAGGAATTATGCAAGAAGATTTCATCATGGCAAAAAAAACAATAGGAATCAAACAAAAAAAGATAGTATACACACATGCTTTGAAAAATGCAGCCCCACCAATTGTAACAATTTTGGCCCTTAGTTTATCAGGTTCTCTAGGTGGCGCAATAATTACTGAAGCTGTTTTTGATTGGCCAGGAATGGGAAGATTATATTTTGAAGCAATAACAGTCATGGACTTGCCTGTAATTATTGGTGCAACATACATTCTAACGGTATTTTTCCTAATTAGCATATTTATTGCAGATTTGTTATACGGATATTTTGATCCTAGAGTAAGGACAGGTACATAAAATTGAGTAGTATCAGTCCTCAAGAAATTAAACAAGAATTTCTTAAAAGTAAGATGGGAATTTCAGGAGTAATTATACTTTTTACACTTGTAACAATTTCAATTATTGCAGTTATTACAATTCCAATTGAAACATTTCAAGAATGGAATAATCCAGGAAATTGGATATCATATCCAAAAGTTGCAGTGCCAATTTGGTTAAATTATTTTATGATTGAAAAAATTCCTGAACATAAAATTTTTGAGCATCCAAACATTCAATCAATTTCAAATGAAGAAATGATTTTTACATCACATCAATTTGGAGTTAATTTTGACTATGATGAATTTCCAAATGATTTCATATACATATTTTCATCAAAATATACAGGTTCACCAATAATAGAAATGTCTGTAACTAGACCAGACGGAATGAAATTAGATTTGATATCAATGTCACTTCCACATGCAAGTTCAGAAATAACTCACAGTGAAAAAATATTTTCAACAGATAGATCAATAAAGAAAAATTTAGCACTACAATCAGAGAAATTTTTATTTGATTTTAAAAGAATGTCATCTGAAGATATCATATTTTCAAAACTAGAAAAAAATGAACCATTAAAGGGGAATTATATTTTTTCAATAGACACACTTTCAATCAATTCACAACCTGAAAATTTAGAATCAAAATTAATCATAGGAGGAAAAGCTTTTGGTGTAATGGGTACAGATGAGTTAAGACGAGATCTAGCAGTGGGGCTGTTATGGGGAACACCACTTGCACTATTCATAGGACTAGTTGTATCTATTGCATCAGTTGTGATGGGACTACTTTATGGGGCATATGCAGGATTCAAAGGTAAAAAAACTGATGAAGTAATGATGAGATTCAACGACATCATCTATGCACTACCAGCTTTACCATTTCTCATAATTCTTTCAGTTACAATTAGTAACAGCATATTTGTTCTAGTAGGATTTTTGATGGTTTTTGGATGGGTAGGTGTTGCAAAAGTTTCCAGAAGCATGTCACTTCAAATTAAAACTAAAGGGTATGTTGATGCTGCAAACATGATGGGTCAAAAAGATTCCAAAATTGTTTTAAAGCATATTTTACCACAATTGTTTCCATATGCTTTTGCAAGTATCGCAATTTCAGTTCCTGCAGCAATTACAACAGAAGCAGGACTTAGTTTTCTGGGCCTAGGAGATCCATCATTTCCAACATGGGGTCAAATTCTTCATGATGCAAATACATTTGGTGCCTCATCACGTGGATTATGGTGGTGGATTATGCCACCAGGAATAATGATTGCCATAACAGGTCTTGCGTTTGTATTTATTGGAAATGCTTTAGATGCAATTGTAAACCCAAAACTCAAAAGATGATCAATTGAAAAAATTTCTAATAATATCTAATGCAGTATCATTTAATCGAATTGTGTAAGTTAATGAATTAGGATCATCTTTTGTTTCAGATAAAATTTCAGCAAACTTTGTTTTGTCTTCTTCAGTTGCACCAGCTTCATGAGTACATAGATTGAATGCTTTAAGATTCAAATTGTTTTCAAGCAGATAAGCAATGAATTTTTTGTAGTCATCTGTATTTTTCCAATCAAAATTTTTTTCACCACATGCAGTAATCCAAACATCAATAGAATTATGAAAAATTACCTTTTGGCGAATAGTTTCTAACGACATTAGTACTCAATCAAAAATCTGCACGATTCATTTTTGAGCCACAACGCGGACATGTACCACCTTTGTGTTTGTTATTACAAACAAGACAAACATAACCAACGCTAGTAGAACTTCCAGAAGAACCTGAGCCAAAGAAGCCACCACCTATTCCAGAACCACCTCCACCATAACCGCCACCCATGCGATTCATGTATCGTTTTCTTAAGAATAGTGGAAATACAATGAAAATTGCAAGTGCCGCACCTAAACCATACGGAAACGGTAAGATCATCTGTAATCCAATACTTATGGCAAGTGATGCACCTAAAAATAACAAATAACTTTTGTAATTAAACAATTCAATCAAAGTTATGCTAAAAAGCTTATAAAGTTTTGGCAGTTTTGTTTCAATTGATTTTTTAAAAAATTACATGATAGATAGAGGAATAGAATTTCCACTGCTGTCCCAAGCAAAAATTGAATCATCAGTGTAGGGAGATTTTACAATCAAAGAAACTAATCCAAAAAAATTATGAAGATCAGTTACAGATGGTTCTGCAGAACCACTAGGATGAGAATGGACCATTCCAACATAACTTAAATCAAATGGCAAAAAAGAATGAGGAAAACCAGCAAATGTCGGTCCAGTATAATTAAAAGGAGGAATCACCAATCCATCTATTTTTATTTCTCCATTTTTTGATTTTCCTTTTAAAATTAAAATTCCTTCGTTAGGATGTTTCATTTGACAGTAAGACAATATACTGTCAAGTACGTCTTTTTGAAGGGTTATTTTACGTTCAATATTTTTTTTCTTAAAAAACACAAAATCATTACAACATAGAACTAATTTAATTTTAAGATGGCAATATAGTGTATCTTGTATTTGAAAATCCTCTTAACTGGACTTCAATTTCAGAAATAAGTTGAGGGATTTTTAAATCAGTTTCATGAATTTCCATTTGAAAAGTTTTGATTTTTGATTCTGAATCATCTCTAAAGGAATTATTTTTATTTAATTCATTTTCTAAAGAGTGTAGATTATCAGATTTGAAAGAATTCATATCATTTTGAATAAATTGGTATTTTTTAAAATATTCCGAAACTTGTTTAATCAATTCATCAAGTTTTTCTTCTGTTTCAGTAATATGTGATAATGTTTTCTCTACATCTTTTACAGAAATAGAACCAGAAGAAATTGCTTTTCTGACATTTTCTAAAATTATAATTATAGAGTCCTTATTTTCAGGAACAAGTACATCAAATGGTTCATTTACTAATTTAGTGAGAATATTTTTTTGTTCTTTGTCTAAAGAAGAAGCATATTCATATCTACCAAGAGGTCTAGAAATTTTTGTAAATTGTATACTTATTTCATTTTTAATTTTTGTTTTTTGAGAGATAAATAAATCCAATTTTATTTTCAAATCAAGATATTTTTTGTATTCATCAGAGGATTTTATTTCTTCGACGGATTTAGAAAGTGAAATAATTTTTTCTTGTAATTTTTTTGATTCATCAGAATAATCGGAAATTTTTTGAATTTTTTCTATTTGAGATGTTTGTAAAACTTTGATTTGTTGTAATGTGTTTGAAATTTCAGTAACACTAGATTTTGTTGATTCAAAATTCTTTAAAATTCTACTAATTTCAGAGTGATTCCTATTCATTACTTCTAAATTTTCTTTTAGTTGATTTGCATATTTTTTGGCAAAAATATGAATAACTCTAGTTTGTCTACCCAACACATCTCCGACTTTTTTAAGAATTAAATTTAAGGATGAATGTAATTTTTGAGCATCATTAATACTTGAAACTTCAGGTAGATGTGTAACTCCTTTTTTAATAACATCAATTACCTGTTTTTTTCCTCTTACCACAATAATTGCAAGATGTTTATCAATATCATCAATATTCAGATTATCATTATCAAGAACATTTCCAATTTTTATTAGATCATTAATTAATGGTTCAGTGTTGTTTCTCAAATTTTTTATTTCAGACACAGTTTGAGATGTTCTTAATTCATTAAGATCAGTTACAATACTAGGCACATCAGAAAGCGAAATTTCTCGATCTTTTGGGACTTCTTCAACAGATGTTTCTTCTTGTTTCTTTTTTCCCCAACCAAACACCATTTGTTAGTATTATTTTGAAGGGATTAAAAACAGTTATTCATAAAAAATTTAAAAATAATGTAAATCCAGTTTCAGATATGAGAAAAAATTCAAAAAAAACATTTCATACAGGTACAATTAAAAAAATAATCAAAATTAAAGCTTCAAAAGATAAAGTATGGAAAAAAATTAGCAATATTGTAGGATTACCAACATGGGTAGTAGATGTTAAAACAACCGTATTTCTATCTAAAAAAAAGAGAGATGTAGGAGCAATTAGATTAATCACATTTTCAGATGGGAATAAAATCGAAGAGCATGTGGTAGCATGGAAAAATAAAGAGTATTTCACATACATTGCAACTGAAGGATTACCATTAAGAGCATATGTAGCAACAATTTCAATTAAATCAAAATCAAAAAATCTTGTTGAACTTACATGGCAATCATATTTGAATAGTGAGAAAATGACAGAAAAACAGTTTTTGGAATTTTTGGCATTTATGAGTATGTTTTATGAAGCATCACTTGAAAATCTAAAAGAATTACTTGAAAAATAATTAGTAATAATAAAACAGTAAATACTACAATTTAAGAAAAATATCATGAGCGATATGCGGTTTATCATGATAGGGATAGTGCTAGTATTTTCAGGGTTTATTGTTCTAGGGATTTTTGGTGGAAATTATCAAGCTGCTACTTTAGAATCAAATCAATTTGGAACATGTTATGAATATTCTGAAAATAAACCTCCAACAGAAATCAATTGTTCATTTAAGATATTTGATCAAACCTTATTTTTTGGAATTGTAATGAGTTTAGTTGGAATTGGAATTATTTCACTTATCAAAGGTCTAAAAGGGGATTGGGATAATAAAGTCAATCCCGAAGACATGGTGGGTCCAAGTAGAAATCAAGATGATGAAACAGAAGATAAAGAACCGTAACTGATTTAATTTTTTAGATTTTTAGGATCTTTTTTGCATATTTTGAAAAAAATGGTCATAAGTGATTTTTCATATCAGAAAAAGATACAGACGAGAATTCATTTATTAAGAAATTCTTTTATTTTTTTAAGATTTGTAACATTTGATTCATGAAACATTTGCATTGTTTCTGCAAACGTATCAGGTAAAACATTTTTGAGATCATCAACAAAATTATCACCATTAGATATCATAGTATCAATGAGTTTTTCAATTTCATTTTTTTCTTCAGTCATAAATTATAGAAGATATAGATCTTAATTATGTTTTAAAAGCAGTCAATTTTTATGATTTTTTTTTGAATAGACGTAAAAATTATTCTTTTTTAATCAATGTAGAGGTAGAACGGACTTTGGGCAATTTTTGAATATTCCAAGAAACGACTTCTCTTATTTTCTCAAAATTTTCTGCTTGTAATTTTACCATCATATCATGAGTTCCAATAGTTTCAAAAACATCTGCCACTTGTTCGATTTCTCGCAATGCATCAATAATTTTTTCCTCTGCACCCAATTCACAATTTAACATAACATATGCATCAGTCATAAGAACTAGAAATGTTGTTGATTATTTAAATCAGAAGAATTTCAGACAGGTTACCAGACTACATGTACCAAGTCTTTCAGATTACGTCTAGGTTTTGGGAATTTGTTCTGTTTTGGATATCCAATACATAATACAGATGATGGAGTAAGATCAGTTCCTATGATATCCATTACTTTTTGTTCATCAAACATTCCTATCCAAATTGAACTTAGACCTAATGCCTGTGCAGCAAGTTGAGAATATCCTGCAGCAAGAGTTGCATCTTGAATTGCAAATTTTCTCAAGACATAATCAGGAAAATCAAGTTTAACTCGTGATGGATTTTTACAAAAAACCAAAACAACAGGGGAATTTACATAAGGTTGTTTATTACATGCATCAACAAGTAATTTCTTCTTTTCAGGACTTTTTACATAAAAAATTTCAAATCCTTGATAATTTCCGGCAGTAGGGGCAGTGTCTGCTGCAGCAATTATTTTATCAATTTTTACAGTTTCAACTGGTTTGTCAGAAAATTTTCTAGTAGAACGTCTTTTTGCCATTACAGTAAACAAATTAGGATCAATAGTTTCAGAAGTGACGTTTCTCAAAACATAATCAAGTAATTGATTGGGCAATTCAGGTTCAAAATCGTTTGGAGAATCTAAGGGTTCATAGAAAGTAGGAGATATAGATTCATCGTCAGGTTCAAAATCTCTCACAAATTATTACCAACATGATTGTTATTAAAGAATTATATTTTTTAGAAATGGAATATCCAATCATTCAGATTCAAACAAATCACAACCAGAATTACAAGGTTTATTCATCACACCTTCACATTTTCCTAATGCATTATGCATAATTCTATGATGGCCACAGATTTTACATTTTTCTCTAAAATGTTCAATTAATTCAAGATTAGACAATTGTGATTTTTGAATTTTTGATTCAGTTTCACTAGTCATAAATTATTTTATAATGGACAGATTTTAAATATTTCAGACATGAACGACCATAATTAAAAAATTATTTTACACCAAAAATAGACAAAGAATAGTTTCAGAAATTGTTCATGTTTAGACGATGTGTCAAACTTTTCATCAAATGTGTCACTTTTTCCATCAGACACATCAAGTGTATCATCAAAGACTTTGATACATATACAAGTTGTATTTACACACACTTCAACATTGATTAGAAAAAAGATAAGTTGATGAAACATTTGATAGGGGGTTTTATTCCATCATTGAGGAATATCATTTGAAACTATACTGATCTAAAGAATTTTTGAAGAAATTGATTAGGGCATTTAACTGAAAAAGTAACGCCAGGAAAGGGATTCGAACCCCTGCACGCTTTCACGTAGCTGTTTTCGAGACAGCCGCCTTACCACTTGGCTATCCTGGCAATTTATCTTAAAATTTCTCCATAATAAAGCAAATCAGTGAAAAGTATCATCGATGTTAAAAAGGTCATTTTGAAATTTCTTTTTTATGGCTTTACGAGTTTCAATCCATTGTTCATTAGAAATAATATCTGAAAAAATAGAATCAAATGAATTAAATGAATTTGGAATAATTAAAATAAATTCATTTTTTTCAGATTCACTAAATGGGAAATAAGATATTATTTGAGATATTGTATTACCATTAAATTTGATCTCAAAAATTTTATCGTTCAAATGTTCAGGAAAAGTAACTTTCATCAATGGATTATGCATAGGAACACATTAAAACTAATTTCATGTGATGATTAAAACGATAAACACAAAAAAGAACAATTTTCAACTTGTTTAATGGGGTTAAATCTAAAAGATCTAGTAGTCAGAGAGAAAACAACTTTAGAATCGTTTTCTACAAAAATAATTGCAATTGATGCATACAATGCAATTTATCAATTCTTGGCAAGTATTAGAGGTCCAGATGGATTACAATTATCAGATTCGGAAGGAAGAATAACCAGCCATCTAAGCGGATTACTTTATAGAAATGTAAATTTTCTGTCTTTAGGAATTAAACCAGTTTACGTATTTGATGGAAAACCACCATCGCTAAAAACTGCAGAAATTGAGCGTAGAAAACAGATCAAAAAAGATGCAACTGTGAAATATGAAAAAGCAATTGCAGAAGGGAATATGGAAGATGCTAGAAAATATGCACAGCAAACAACAAGCATGAAAGATGGAATGGTAAAAGAATCAAAACAACTTTTGAAATGTTTTGGGATTCCATATATCGATGCGCCATCAGAAGGTGAAGCCACAGCTGCACATCTTACCAATACAGGGCAAGCATATGCATCAGCTAGTCAAGATTTTGATTCAGTTTTATGCGGTGCAAAAAGATTAGTAAGAAATTTCACAAACAGTGGGAGAAGAAAAATTCCAAATAGGAATACATACATCGATGTTCTTCCAGAAATTATTGAAACTCAAAAAACGTTAGACAGTATAGGGTTAAACAGAGAAGAATTAATAGATGTAGGAATATTGATTGGTACAGATTTTAATCCAAATGGATTTGAAAGGATAGGTCCAAAAACAGCATTAAAAATGATTAAACAATATTCAAGACTAGAAGATATTCCTCAAATTCAAGAGCAACTAAATGAAATTGATTTTCAACAAATACGAAAGATCTTTTTAGAACCTGATGTTGCAAATGTGGATGAGATTGTTTTTGAAGAAGTAAATTACGAGGCAATTACAAATTATTTAGTTAAAGAGAGGAATTTTTCTGAAGATAGAATACAATCAACACTGAACAGGTTAAAAAAAGCATTAGAGAAAAAAAGTCAGAATTTGGATCAGTGGTTTTAATTTTATTTCAATTTAATAACAAGTAAATTTAATTTTAAAAAATGTCACAAACTGAGGCAAGAAAAACGCTCAAAGACGCACCTGTAATGTGGAGAAGAATCAATTCGATTGGAATTATTTTAGATTGTAATTCCACATATGCTTCAAATTTGGGATATACAAAATCAGAGATTTTAGGAAAGCCAATATTTGAACACGTACCTAAAGAAGCATGGGAGAAAATGAACGATTCTCTAAAAACATGGTTTGAAACAGGTAAAGTAACTGATAGAAAAATTACATTCAAAAAACAAGATGGTAATAATTTTGAAGGGTTATTGCAAGCTACTAGCCTCTATGATGAAAATAAAAATTTGATTGGTAGCAATACTGTAATTTTTGACTTAAATCAGATGACTGATGAAAAAATCAAAAAATATGAAGAATTTTTTAAAGAAACAATTCAAAAATTGGAGGAAATAAAAGAAAAAGAATATGAAAAATTAGATAAAAATTCAAAGTCAGAATATAATGGACTTAAAAATATGTTTGACATGTTATCATCAATTGATTTACATAAATTAAACTAGATGGGTTTTTTTTGAATTGTTTTTTGAATATCATCAAAAACATTTTGTATTTCAGTTACGGCAGTGCCATCTTCTAAAGTACTAACATCACCAATTTTTTCATTATTAGCAATAGATTTTAACAATCGTCGCATGATCTTTCCACTTCTAGTTTTTGGAAGTTTGGAAACAAAGTAGATTTGTTTAGGCGAAGCAATTGCACCAACGTCATTTCTAATTTTTGTAATCAATTGTTTTTCTAAATCAACAGTAGTTGTTGTCACATTATTTTTCAAAACAACAAATGCAATAATCGCCTCACCTTTTACATCATCAGGAATTCCACACACAGCAGATTCTGCAACATCATCATTAGATACCATACAACTCTCAAGCTCAGCAGTTCCAATTCTGTGACCGGCAATTTTTAAAACATCATCTGCACGTCCTAACAACCACAAATATCCATCTTCATCTTTTAGTGCATAATCTCCAGGATAGTAAGAATTTTTATATTTTGACCAGTAAACTGTTTTGTATTTTTCATCATCACCCCATAATGTCAAAAGCATTCCAGGCCAGGGATTTTTTATTACCAGATAACCTTTTGTGTTTACAGGAACATCCTTTCCAAATTCATCAACTACAGAAATATCTACACCAGGAATTGGAAGGGTTCCAGATCCAGGTTTAAGAGGAATTGTTTCCAATCCAGGTAATGGAGAAATCAATATCCCTCCAGTTTCAGTTTGCCACCAAGTATCAATAATAGGACATTGTTTCTTTCCAATAATTTTGAAATACCATTTCCAAACTTCAGGATTTATTGGTTCACCAACAGTTCCAAGAAGGCGTAAAGATGAAAGTTCAAATGAATTTGGAATATCATCGCCAAACTTCATAAACATTCTAAGAGCTGTAGGGGTAGTGTAAAATATCGTCACACCATATTTTTGTAAAATATTCCATATTCTTGAAGCATCAGGAAAATCAGGTGCACCCTCATACATAATTTGTGTTGCACCATGAAGTAACGGTGCATAAACTACATAGCTATGGCCAGTTACCCAACCAATATCAGCTGTACAAAAAAATACATCAGAATCTTTAATATCAAATGCCCATTTAAAAGTGGAAAAAAGATGAGTTAGATATCCTCCAGTTCCATGTAAGACACCTTTGGGTTTTCCAGTAGTTCCAGAAGTATACAAGATGAAAAGGGGATGATCACTAGGCAAGGGTTCTGCAGTACAAATACTTGAAACATTTTTCATAACATCATTCCAAAGTTTATCTTTTGAAGTAAGATGAATTGGAGTTTTTATTCTCTCAAGTACAATTACATGTTCAACAAAATCAAGTCCATTAATTGCATCATCTATTGTTTGTTTTAATTTAATGATTTTTCCTCTTCTATATCCACCATCAGCAGTAATCACAATCTTTGATTTTGAATCATTAATTCTATCTTGAATGGAAGTCGCACTAAATCCTGAAAATACAACTGTGTGAATAGCACCAATTCTAGCACAACCAAGCATCGCAATAACTATCTCAGGAACCATTGGAAGATAGATTGTAACTCTGTCACCTTTTTTTACACCAAGGGATTTTAAAACATTGGTAAATTTTTGAACCTCAGCGAACAAATAACCATAGGTGATTTTTCGTGATGTACCATCTTCGCCTTCCCAAAATATTGCAGTTTTTTCAGATTTTATCGCCTGATGAACATCAAGAGTATTGTATGAGGCATTAATGGTACCATCTACAAACCACTTGGCAAAAGGAGGGTTCCAGTCAAGGGTTGTAGTCCAGGGAGAAAACCATGAAAGATTTTTAGCTTGTTCATTCCAAAATGATATAAAATCAAAATTAGCATTTTTACGAATTTCAGGACTATTATGCCCCAAACCTATAGTAAACACGTCTGCCATTAAAAATTGTATAGCCTTAGATCTTTCTAAGTGTTAAAAAAATGATTAAAAAAATTATTGTGCTTCCATTCTTGCAAGCCAATCATTGTCATTATCGTCGTTTGAAGTTTTTGTTGTCACCTGTTGAGGTGGTTCTGGAATGGCAAATGTTACTTCAGATTCATTTGCAGGTTCTATCATTGGGATAGCTTCTGCCTCAATTGGTTCTGAAGAAATTGATATTGGTTCTGTAGGGGCTTCTGGAAGTATTGTCTGAACTATTTGTTGGGGTTCAGGAGTCTCCAGATATGATACGGCGGAATCTTGGATATGTTCTTGTGGATCTGCAGTTATTTCTTGCACTTCTAATTCAAGATCAGTAATTCTACTCTTTACATTTGATATTTCAGATGTTTCATGCGTAACATGCTCAATTATTTCAGTTGTGCATGATTTCACAGTTTCAAATGTTGCATCAGAGATTTCATTGCTTTTGAATTGTACTTTTGCATCAAACAATAACATTTTTGCAGATTTCATTTGATCTTCTAACTCGGTCAATCTTGCCTCAAGAATAGCTTTGATTTCTTTTTCTGTTTCATCTAAGGATACAAGTTTTGACTTGTATTTTTCATGAATTATTTCAGCATCTGCCTTCATATCATCATTTTCTGAAACGATATCAATCAATGCTTTTAGACGACGTAGAGTTAGTTGTTTTTCACGAATGAGTCTTTGTGAGTCGAGTCTCCATTTTGGAATAAAAATAACAACATCGCCTTGAACTACTAGTTGCTCAAATTGGATTTGCTGTAATCCTTGAGAACCACAATCAATGCCGACGGATTGAATACTTCCATCAATGTCAGTTATTGTTCCTGCGACTTTACCCATGAATGTTCCGTACATGTCTTTGACGTTTTTTCCGATAATTTCGGTTTCGTCGTGTGTCATAAAAAATAATTATGAATTATGTATAACCGACAAAGTGTAAGGAATTGTTTTAGTTTTAGTAAGATTATTTTAACTAATTTAAAATCCTGTCAAAAAGAGTAATTTTAAAATTCAAAGACAAAAGAGAAAATTCATGATTGAGAAAGAAGAATTAGATCAGATTTTGAATTTTGTGGCAAATAGATGGATTCAAACCACAAAAGATCCAGAAAACAAAAACACGTCAAATTTACCAAGTGATTTTTGGATGAATTCAGTTGGAGGAAAAACTGCAAACAAGGGATTTTGGGTCACATCACTAATGTATACTGAGAACGAAGCTGATGCGGCAGCATTCAAAGAAGTTTTACTAAGATGGCAAGCTAAAGGACAAGACAAAAACAGAGACAAAGGTCCCGATCTAATTCAAATTGGGAAAAAGAAATAGAGTATTAATAATTGAAAAATAGTAATTAACCATTGTCGGAATTTTCAAACAAAGAAGAAAAAATTCTTTCAGAACATTTTTCAAACACAGAGGGTAATGTCTTTGCCATAATTACACCAAGACAAGTAGATCGAGGAGCACTCATGTCAAGATATAGTAGAACAGACAAAAGTATGAGAAAAATTTTTCTTGATGAATTTTTGAAAAATGAAAACAGAGGTTCTGAATTTTATGACAGGGTGTTATTAGAATATGGAGATGATTCAGTAGCTGAACTAGGAGAAGCACAAATTGCAATTGAAGGGTTATCAAATATTGCTGTTAAAAAAATTGAAGATAGGCGAATTGGATTATCATATTTAGAAAAATCATCAAGATATGTTGCATGGAATAAAAAAGAAAATGGAAAATATAGATTTTACAGAGATGAAAAAATTAAAAAATCAAAATTTTCAGATTTGTATGAAGAAACATGTAATTTTTCTTTTGATATTTATTCAAAAAATATTGAACCCATGGTAAAATATGTTAGAGAAAAATATCCAATTGAAAAATATAGTTTCAAAGATTCAAAAGACAATAAAGAAAAATTATTTTCTAAATTAAAAATAGAATCAGATATCAAATCTGCAAATATGATTTACAAAGGTTCAACCAAAGCTAAAGCATTAGATATTCTCAGGGGATTGTTACCTGCATCAACATTGACAAATGTTGGAATTACAGGGAATGGGAGAGCATTTGAATATCTATTAACAGTCCTAGGCTCATCAGAACTTAAAGAAGAGCAAGATTTAGCCTTAAAAATCAAAAAAGAATTGGATACGACAATTAAATCATTTGTTAGAAGATCTGATGACAAATACGGAAAAGCATTTCAAAAATATCTTAAAAATGTTAGAAATAAATCAAAAGTAATTACTACAAAAAAAATTAAATCAAATCCGATAAAAGGAGCATTTACAAAACTTGTAGATTTTGAATCAGAAAAAACATCAATTGATAAAATAATTACAAGCATAATGTATGAACAATCTCCAAGTGTATCTTATCAAAATATTTTACAACAAGTTAAAAAAATATCAAAGCAAGAAAAAATAGAAATTATTAAAGAATTTACAAAGCTTCGAACAAATAGACGTCACAGACCATCTAGAGCATTTGAAAATGTGTATTACACATTTGATTTATGTAACAATTTTGGAATGTTTAGAGATTTTCATCGACACAGAACATTAACACTAGAAAGACAATTACTTACAACAGATCATGGATATAATGTTCCAAATGAAATTAAAATTTTAGGAATTGAAAAAGATTTCAAAGAATGTATGAGTAAAACCAAAGACACATTTGAAATAATCAGGAAAAAGTTTCCCGAACAAAGTCAATACGTTGTTAATTTTGCATATAATTATCCGTATTTTATGAAATTTAATCTAAGAGAAGCATGTCATTTAATTGAATTACGAACTGTGCCACAAGGACATGTAGATTATAGACGAGTGGCACAACAAATGTTCAAACAAATCAATAAGGTTCACCCCATCCTAAGTGAGATAATGAAATTTGTAGATATGAAAGAATATGATCTTGAACGGTTTGAATCTGAAAAAAGAACTGA